>JGI996J12353_1000013_pt1 | contig 70950 bp, 55 predicted proteins | sample IntmicLarv5ML5BL_FD_12353 | JGI IMG/M metagenome (IMG submission 12353) | reverse complement strand
AAAAAGCAAGGCTTCTTAGGTAACTTTTTTCTTCTTTCCGCTTTGTTTACCTATCACGGTGCACCTGAAATAGCGAATATATATAGCACTGTGCAACGTATCGTAATATCATAATCTCGCCCTTGCACGCCACCGCCACCCTACCTGCAAGGGCGAGATTATGTATAACTGACAGTACAGCTACACCTTATTGTATTACTATGTTTTTCCCGGGCAGGATACCAACACGTGTTGTTTGCAGGTCTACATTTATCGATAATGGCGTGTCGTTGTAAACCCTTATCGTGAATAAGAATCATAAAGATTAGGACTATTGAATAAGCTGTGTGAATTAATGAACAAGAAATAAACAAGAAATAAACAAAACATCAACAATAATTAAAAAAAATAACGCAACTTGCAGCCTTTTACATTAGTTTCAATGACAATATTACCATTAAACAAGCATTAAGCTATCATAATGCAACCAAGACGAAGAAGAAATGCAAACTCTTTCTATCAGGTTAAGAGCAATTATATATATGAGAAAAATTATAAATTATTTATTCATTTAACAGTTAATAGGTTTATGACAACTTTACAAGAAAAAACAAAACATGTAAAAATGACAAAGACAGGCATTGTCATGCTACTTCTCTTTCTTATCCCGATTTACAGTATCGGTCAGGAGAAGGTAGATGGTAAGGATTTAATAGGTATTGACTTCTTTACCAAAATCAAAACTTTCTCAAGATTAAAAGAACAAAATGGTGACATATTCTTCGTCCTAAGAGAGACAAAGAAGGAAGAAAACACATACAATAGCGATTTGTATCAGTTGAAAGACGGGAATGTTGTCAGAATAACAAATACAGGCGATGTGTCTGATTATTTTTTCTTCGATGATGCTATCGTCTTCAGAGGATTAAGGAAAGCCGAAGACAGAGAAGCCAGAAGAAAAGGAATGCCTTTGACAGTTTTCCAAAAGCTAACAAAGGAGGGATATCAGGAAGCAACAGAGTGGTTCCGCCTTCCTTATAATGTAGGAGAAATCGAGTTTATCGATGCCGATCATTTCTTCTTTACAGCCTCACACAATCTTCTTTTTGAACAATGGTTAGAGGAGAGCAACGGTAATTATCAAGAAGCACTAAGAAAAAGAGAAGAAGACAGACCTTACCGTGTGTTTGACGAATTGCCTTTCTGGTCAAACGGCAGAGGCGACATAAACGGTTCACGCTCTTATTTGTATTATTACAACAATGGGGAAGTAACAAAACTTTCTTCATCTAAATACGAAAGTGTGAATTCTCTTAAACTAAGTCCGGATAAGAAGACGCTTATCTTCACACAAAGAGAATTTCAGGCGAAATCTAAACAGTCTAATAAATTGATGTCAGTCAACACATCAACACTTGAGATAAAAGACATAAGTCCAATCAAAGATGCTTCATTCGGATCATTGATTTTTGAAGGAAATGATAAGCTACTCATTAGAATAAATAAATACCAAGAAATAGGTTTAATAGAAAACAATGGTATTCATCGTCTGGACATGAAGACAGGAGATGTTTCACTTGTTTATTCCGGAGAAATCTATGGAATGGGAAATACCGTTGGCAGTGATATTAAGTCCGGCAACTCTTCTCCTCTTACAAGCGATAAAGAGGGTGTCGTTTATATCTCAACAGTTGTAGACAAAGCGTCATTGGTACGAATCAATGCAAAAGATACTTCTGCGCAGCTATTGACTCCGGACAATGCAACAGTATTAGAATACCTTCCTGTTAAGTATGGCTATTTGATGATTGCGATGGTCGACCAACAAGCAGGTGAGATATATCATGTAGACAAGAAGAAGAACTTAAAACAATTATCATCAGTCAACACTTCATTATTTGCTTCACATCACGTACTAAAACCGATTGAAGTGATTTTCAAAAATGATGTAGGCATGAAATTAAACGGTTTCGTTATTCCTCCTGTAGGATATGAAAAAGGCAAGAAATATCCAACGATATTGACTATTCACGGCGGACCTAAGACTACTTACGGAACTGTATTCTTCCACGAAATGCAATATTTAGCAAATCAAGGTTACGCAATTATATATACAAACCCAAGAGGTAGTGACGGTAGAGGCGTTGCTTATGCTGACCTGCTTGGAAAATATGGCGATATAGACTATAAAGACATTACCGCTTTTGTGGACGAGGCAATCAAGCAACATTCTTTTATTGACGAAGACAGACTTGGTGTTACCGGTGGTTCTTATGGTGGTTTTATGACTAACTGGATAATCGGACATACTGACCGCTTCAAGGCTGCTGTGTCATTAAGAGGTATCGCTTCATGGTTGTCATTCAGCAACACAAGTGACATTGGCACAACATTCATTCGCTCGAATATTGGCCCTAATGCTTGGGAGGATCATCAAGAATTATGGGATAAATCTCCTCTGAAATATGCTGATAATGTAAAAACTCCGACTCTTTTCATTCATAGTGAAGAGGATTACAGATGTTGGCTTGTAGAAGGCATACAAATGTACACTGCATTACAGTATTTTGAGGTTCCTACTCGTTTGGTAGTATTCAAGGGCGAAAATCACGAACTATCTCGTTCAGGTAAACCTAAGAATAGACTAAGACGTCTCGAAGAACTAAAAGGCTGGTTTGATAAATATTTGTAATTCAGATTAGACTTTTCAAAATAAAATGAGAACCCTCACTACGACATACCGTAGTGAGGGTTTTATGTGTATGCACCAATTCAAGGACTGCTTCTATTTAATTTCACTATATTTGCGTCTAAATTAACTTAACGACAGGGGCACTACCCTTATATATAGCAAATAGTATTATGAAAGGAATTGTTTTAGCAGGAGGATCCGGCACACGTTTGTTCCCGATAACTAAAGGGGTATCAAAACAATTATTGCCTATCTATGATAAGCCAATGATATATTATCCTATATCTGTATTAATGCTTGCTGACATTCGAGAGATTCTGATAATATCAACCCCTCATGATTTGCCCGGCTTCCAGCGACTATTAGGCAATGGAGATGATTTTGGCGTACGCTTTGAATATGCAGAGCAGCCTTCTCCGGACGGTTTGGCACAAGCCTTTATCATAGGCGAGAAATTTATCGGCAACGACTCCGCATGCCTTGTGTTAGGTGACAATATATTCTATGGGCAAAGTTTTACTGCAATGCTTAAAAACGCAGTCGAAAAAGCAAACAAAACAAAACAAGCAACAGTTTTCGGATACTATGTAAACGACCCTGAACGATATGGCGTTGTTGATTTCGATGATAATGGGAAAGCATTAAGCATAGAGGAAAAACCTACGGAGCCAAAGTCGAATTATGCTGTCGTAGGACTATACTTCTACCCTAACAAAGTAGTAGAGGTTGCAAAAAACATAAAACCATCAGCACGTGGAGAGCTGGAAATAACAACCGTCAATCAAGAGTTTCTTAAAGACGGGGAACTAACAGTAGAATTACTCGGACGTGGGTTCACATGGCTGGATACCGGCACGCATGATTCACTATCTGAAGCATCAACATTTGTGGAGGTCGTAGAAAAAAGGCAAGGACTAAAAATCGCTTGCCTTGAAGAAATCGCATACAACAAAGGCTGGATTAGCAAGGAGAAGCTATTAGAGACGGCTAACTTCCTGTCAAAAAACCAATACGGACAGTACTTGTTGAGACTCATAAACAAATAAAATGGATAAAGACAGTAAAATATTTATAGCCGGACACAGAGGTCTTGTTGGTTCTGCCATATTAGAGAATCTGAAAAAAAGAGGCTATACAAATTTTGTTTTGCGTACTCACAAAGAATTAGACCTTACCAATCAGGCTGCGGTAGATGAGTTTTTCTCGACTGAGAAACCGGAATATATCTTTCTCTCAGCAGCATACGTTGGTGGCATTATGGCAAATAACACATACAGGGCAGACTTTATATATCGAAACATGATGATACAAAACAATGTCATTCATGCCTCCTATATTAATAATGTGAAGAAGTTGCTTTTCTTGGGTAGCACTTGTATATATCCGAAAGAAGCTCCACAGCCTATACCGGAGGATTGCCTACTGACATCACCATTAGAATATACTAATGAGCCATACGCCATTGCTAAAATAGCCGGAATCAAAATGTGCGAAAGTTACAATCTGCAATATGGCACAAACTATATAGCAGTAATGCCGACAAACCTATATGGACCTAATGACAATTTCGACCTGGAGAAATCCCACGTTCTTCCCGCAATAATAAGGAAGATACATTTAGCGAACTGCCTACACACAAATGACGAAGCGGCATTAAGAAACGATTTAAGCAGATATCCGATTGGTCATATAAACAGAGAATCAAGCAAGGAGGAGATTATCGCAGCTTTAGAGAAATTCGGCATACGCAATAATGAAGTAGAATTGTGGGGAAGCGGCAAACCAATGCGCGAATTCCTCTGGAGCGAGGAAATGGCTGATGCCTGCGTATATATTATGGAGAAAATTAACTTCGATGATTTACGTACACAAGAAAAAGAAGTACGTAACACACATATAAATATTGGTACAGGAGAAGATATCTCAATAAAAGATGTAGCATACACAACAAAAGAAATCATTGGTTACAAAGGCTGTATTCGGTTTAACACAGAGAAACCGGATGGAACAATGCGCAAATTAACCGATGTCAGCAAGCTACATAATATAGGATGGAGCCATTCTATCAAAATAAAAGAAGGCATTGCTCGTTTATATAAGTGGTATTTAATGAACAATAGAAACAATTAAAATATGAGTAAAGTTGCTTTAATAACAGGCATAACAGGACAAGACGGAGCATATCTTGCAGAGTATCTGATAAAGAAAGGATATACAGTTCACGGTATAAAAAGACGTTCGTCATTATTTAATACCGAGCGTATCGACCACTTATATCAAGGACCTCAGGAGGAAAACCGTAGTCTAATACTTCATTATGGAGATTTGACCGACAGCATGAACCTAACAAGAATCATCGGAGAGGTACAGCCTGATGAAATATATAATCTGGCTGCTATGAGTCATGTTAAGGTTAGCTTTGACACTCCGGAATATACAGCGAATGCAGACGGTATCGGAGTATTACGTATCCTCGAAGCAGTACGCCTATTGAATCTAACGAACAAAACTCGTATATATCAGGCATCAACGTCTGAATTATATGGCTTAGTCCAGGAAGTTCCTCAGAAGGAGACTACACCATTCTATCCACGTAGTCCTTATGCTGCAGCAAAATTATATGGCTATTGGATTACAGTAAACTATCGCGAGGCATATAACATGCACGCATCAAATGGCATCTTGTTCAACCATGAGTCCCCTCTGCGTGGCGAAACTTTCGTGACAAGAAAGGTAACAAGAGCTGTATCCAGGATTGCGCTAGGAATGCAAAATGATATTTTCATGGGTAACCTTTCTTCAAAAAGAGACTGGGGACATGCAAAAGATTATGTGCGAGCGATGCACCTTGTGCTACAACAAGACACCCCTGACGACTATGTTATCGCAACAGGCAAGACCACAACCATACGTGATTTCGTACTACTTGCTTTTGAAGAAACAGGACTAAAGATAGAGTTCCAAGGAGAAGATGTAAATGAAATCGCCATATTAAAAGATATAAACCAATCAAAGTTCCAACAAAAAGTAGGGAAAGAATATTTGGATAAAATATCTTCGAGAATAGGTAAACAAGTAGTTGGTGTGGATCCACAATACTTCCGCCCTACTGAAGTTGAGCTGTTAATAGGAGATGCAAGTAAAGCGAAAACACGCTTAGGTTGGGAACCAAAATACACTCTGGGTGACCTTATAGAAGACATGGTCAATTCCGACTTGAAATTGATGAAAAAAGAGTCATATCTACAAGATGGAGGATACCAAACGTTGAATTATTTTGAGTAAGAATAGGAACTTTTTTACTTCAACGTATTGCTTAAATCAAAAAAAGAACTAAATTTGTTATAATTTTAGGAAAAAGAAATAGATTGTTTAATTGTAAATTTATTTAATGAATAGTATGAAAACAAAGAATTTAATCTTGGCTTTGTTATCCGTTTTTGCCTTTTCGCTATCAGCACAAGAATTCCAACCTCAAGTCGGTTATAGTACTGAGAATGGTTCTAAGGTAAACTTTAAGAAGAATAAAGCTGGTGATAACTGGTTTATCACATTAGGAGCAGGTGCAAACATGCTTATTGGAGATGACAACGGTGAAGCAGATTTTGGAGACCGATTGAATATCGCGCCTCAAATCTCAGTTGGAAAAATGTACAATCCTTATTGGGGTGTTCGCCTTCAATTTAACGGCGGTCCTATGAAGAGTTTTGTAAATCCTAACGGAACAAAAGAATTAGACGCTTATTGGTTGAACCCTCACATTGACATTTTGTGGGATGTTACAAACTACTGGGCTCCTTACAAAGAAAGCAGAGTATTTAGCTTCAAACCATTTGTTGGTGTTGGTTATGCTGTAAGATCAGGTAAAGTAGTTGACGGTGAGAACTACGCAAGATCAGAAAGTCCAACAATCAATACTGGTGCTATTGCATCATTCCGCTTAAGCAAGCGTGTTGACTTGAACGTTGAAGGTCAATATGTAATCCTTTCTGAGCACTTCAACCGTGTTTATAAAGGTCATGAGCAAGATCGTTTAGCTCAAGCAACAGTAGGTTTGAACTTCAAACTTGGTAAGACTGACTTCGAAGTTCTTCAACCAACAGACTACGCTTTGTTGAACGACTTAAACAGCCAAATCAACGCTTTACGTGCTGAAAACGGCGAATTAAGCAGACGTCCAATTTCTTGTCCAGAATGTGTAGAGCCAGCACCAGTTGTAGTAAACAACTATGCACAAAACGTTGTACACTTCCGTATAAGCAGCGCTAAGATTGACAGAAACCAAGAAATCAACATCCACAATGCAGCAGAGTTCATGAAAACAAACAGAACTCCTATCAAAGTTGTTGGATATGCTGACAAAGGCACTGGTACATCTAGCTATAACTTAGCACTTTCTGAAAGACGTGCAAGAGCCGTTGCTAAAGAACTTGTTGAGAAACATGGTATCTCTTCTGACCAAATCACAATCGAATGGAAAGGTTCAGACGTTCAACCTTATGAGAAAAATATCTGGAATCGTGTTGTTGTAATGACAGCAAATGATTAATATCAAATTATAATTAAGAAAAAAGGCTGCTCTTATCGGGGCAGCCTTTTTTTTGCACAAAATTTTGCTTAATTTTGTGCACATTTAACAGAAATATAATGGAGTGGGAGAAAAGGCATAGTTACCTTATTCAATGGTTTATTGGCGCTGGGGATTTGATAATCCTAAACCTCATGTTTTTTGCTATATATCATGTATTAGGAAACTTCTACACAAACAATTTAACCGGCCATTTCAGAGAAATTTTACTATTACTTAATTTCTGCTATTTCTTCTCATTATATATTGTCCCTGTACAATTGCATATGGCTATAGTCTTCATTGACAAAATAGTGCAAAGGGCATTTTCAATGATAACGACGTTCATCTTCTTTTTTGCGACTTGCTTATTTTTTCTAAGTATCGGAGATGGACTTGCAACATTCCTTGTTCTCTACTATGCATCACTGATTATTACAATATCTCTCTGGCGTGTTATAGTTCGGATAGGACTAAAAACATATCGTCGCAAAGGTTTCAACTCAAAGAAAGTTATAATCGTGGGAGCAGGAAAGAATGGAATGGAAACGTTCAGAGTGATGAAGGACGACCTCGCTTATGGTTTCAAGGTAATGGGATTTTTCGACGACAATATTTCATTAAAGAATGTACTCCCGAACTATCTTGGAATGACAAATGAAATTGAAACCTACGCCTTAGATGCAGGAATCGATGAGATTTATTACACTTTACCGGGTACACAAGATGAGAAACTGGTAAGACTACTAAGCTTCTCGGAGAAAAACATGATTCGCTTTTATATTGTGCCGGAGTTTTACCGAAATGTAAAAAAGAGCCTCGTGATGGAAGTAATGGAGTCAATTCCTTTGCTCTCTGTCAGGAAAGAGCCATTACAGGCTGCATACAATAGACTATTGAAGCGTGCTTTTGACATTGTATTCTCTTCAATTGTTCTTCTAACAGTATTCCCCATTATATATATTATAGTAGGTACAATAATAAAAATAACATCACGGGGATCTATTATCTTCAAACAAAAGCGCACCGGATTATATGGCTCTGAATTTGAATGCTACAAATTCAGGACAATGCATGTAAATGACCAAGCAGATACAAAACAAGCCGAAAAAGATGACCCAAGGACGACGAGAGTCGGCAACTTCTTACGTCGTACAAATCTTGATGAGTTCCCACAATTCTTTAATGTGTTATTAGGAAATATGTCTGTCGTAGGACCTCGCCCACACATGCTAAAGCATACCGAACTATATTCTAAAATTATAGACAAATACATGATTCGCCATCTGGCAAAACCGGGAGTCACAGGATGGGCTCAGGTTACAGGCTATCGCGGCGAAACAAAAAACTTGGAACAAATGGAAGGTCGAGTAAAAAGAGACGTTTGGTATATCGAAAACTGGACATTCTTCTTAGATCTTAAAATCATAGTTGTAACAGTATTAAATATGTTTCGAGGAGAAAAGAACGCCTATTAACCTCTATTGTGCACACTTTTTTTATTCTTGTGTAACTTCAGACTGTTTTTTCGTATATTTGCACACAATGGGAAGAATCATTGCTATAGACTATGGTCGTAAACGTACAGGCTTAGCTGCTACAGACACTATGCAAATAATAGCAAATGGGCTAACAACAGTTCCAAGTGGAGAAGCTGTAGCTTTTCTACAAGAATACTCCAAAGGAGAATCTGTTGACTTATTCGTAATAGGAGAGCCTAAACAAATGAACAATGAATTCTCTGAGAACATGAAGTATGTAAAAGCATTTGCGACACACTTAAAGCGAACCATCCCTGAAATTCCAATTGAATTTTACGACGAACGATTTACTTCCGTACTAGCCCACAAAGCAATGCTAGAAGGAGGACTTAAAAAGACGAAAAGGCAAGATAAAGCCTTGGTCGATGAAATAAGTGCGACTATCATTCTACAAGCATATTTAGAAAGCAAAAAACAATTATAATAAGTTATGATTCTATCAATATATCTATATGGACAACCGGTTTTAAGGAAAGAGGCGGAAGAAGTGCCTCTCGACTATCCCGAGTTGAAGCAATTGATATCAAACATGTATGACACTATGTACAATGCTGAAGGCGTAGGACTTGCCGCACCACAAATAGGACTTCCCATTCAGCTATTAGTCATAGATGCAGGTGTTATGGAAGAAGACTTCCCAGAATGCAAAGGGCTAAAAAGAACAATGATAAACCCTCAAATAATAGAAGAAAGCGATGAAACCGTTTCATTGGAAGAAGGGTGTTTAAGCTTACCAGGAGTACACGAAAAGGTGGAAAGAGCAAGTAAGATAAAAATTAAATATCTGGACGAGAACCTTGCAAGCCAAGAAGAAGAATTTGAAGGGTTTGCAGCTCGGGTAGTACAACACGAATATGAACATTTAGAAGGAGGACTATTCATTGACAATATATCTCCTATACGTAAACAATTGACTAAAGGAAAACTAAACAACCTTATAAAAGGAGCAGTCCGCTGCTCTTACAAAACAAAGGCTGTAAAAAAATAATAACATCTAATCAAAATAATCAATTATTATGACAGATCTAAAAAGAAACATCCAACAACTCAGAGAAAAGAAAGAGGTGGTCAAAAAAGGTGGAGGTGACGCTGCTATTGAGAAACAAATAGCAATGGGTAAACTGACAGCTCGTGATCGTATTCTTTCATTACTTGACAAAGAATCCTTCCAAGAATATGATATGTTTGTTAAACATGATGGTCGTGACTTTGGATTGGACAAGAAAGAATTCCCTGGGGATGGTGTTATAACAGGAACAGGTACGATTTTCGGATACCCTGTTTGTATCTATGCACAGGATTTTACTGTAGCAGGAGGATCACTTGGTCTTCAACACGCAAGGAAAATAACAAAGATTATGGACCATGCGCTAAAAATGAGATGCCCGGTAATCGGAATCAATGATTCAGGTGGTGCACGTATTCAAGAAGGTGTAGGAGCATTAGCCGGTTATGGTGAAATTTTCTACAGAAACACGATCTCTTCAGGTGTAATACCTCAGATATCGCTTATACTAGGTCCATGTGCAGGAGGTGCTGTATACTCCCCTGCCCTAACAGACTTCGTATTCGTTGTAGAAAACATTTCCAAGATGTTTATCACAGGTCCTAATGTAATCAAGACTGTATTAGGAGAAGATATTTCAATGGAAGAGTTAGGAGGAGCACGAGTACACGCTGAAATTACAGGGAATGCTCACTTCTACGCAAAAACAGAACAAGAATGTTTTGAACAAATCAAGGAGCTTATCAGCCTTATTCCTATGAATAATACAGAAAAGGCTAAACCTGTTGAGCCAAAGGAACCATCTTCAAAGATAAACATTGATGAGACTGTTCCATCTGATCCAAAACAACCTTATGACGTACGTAATGTTATAAAATGTATCGTTGACGACTCTCAATTCTTGGAAATACAAGAACTTTGGGCTGCAAATATCGTAATCGGATTTGGTCGTCTTGGAGGTGAGACTGTTGGTTTCGTTGCTAATCAAGCAATGGTATTGGCAGGGGTTCTTGATTGCGATAGCGCAGATAAGGCTGCTCGTTTCATCCGCTATTGCGATTCGTTCAATATTCCAATTGTCACATTAGAAGATATGCCTGGTTACTTACCTGGTATCGACCAAGAGCACGCCGGAGTAATCCGTCATGGTGCAAAGGTTCTTTATGCTTATTCAGAAGCGACAGTTCCAAAGATTACTGTTATTTTAAGAAAAGCATACGGTGGTGGCTATATCGCGATGAACTCACGTCACTTAGGCGCAGACTTCGTTTTTGCATGGCCAAGTGCTGAAATCGCAGTAATGGGTCCTGAAGGAGCTGCAAACATTATTTTCCGCAAAGAAATAATGGAAGCAGAAGACCAAGATGCAATGCGCGAAGAAAAAGTTAAAGAGTACATCGAGAAATTTGCAAACCCATACGTGGCAGCATCTAAAGGTTTCATAGACTCTGTAATAGAGCCTAAAGAAACTCGCTCTTTATTATTACATGCGTTGAAACTATCTTCATTAAAGGAAGAAATCAGACCTGCTAAGAAACATGGATTACCTCCATTTTAATTCATAAAAACCAAGAATGATGGATAACAAAGAATTAGAATATGTAGACTTCGTTGTCACTGCACGTAAATACAAGACTACGCTAACAGAGAAATTCAAAAAGCGACAGCCTTGGCAGCCGGCACAACCGGGAGAAGTAAAATCTCTTCTTCCTGGTACTGTTAAACAAATATTGGTTAAAGAAGGAGATTTAGTAGAAAAAGGACAACTACTAATGATCCATGAAGCAATGAAAATGTTAAACAGGATTACGGCTCCAGAGACAGGTAAAGTCACTGGTATATACGTCAATGACGGAGACAAAATAGGTAAAAATCATTTGATGATAAAAATAGAGATTAAGTAAGAGAAAATCCTTATTTTTGCCTTTCATTCAATTTATTATGATGATAAAGAAGGCAATATTCTTACTTATACTCTTCACAAATACACTTTGGGCTTTTAGTCAGATTAACACTGATAAAGTGTTAGCGATTGGTCGTAATGCATTGTACTTTGAGGATTACGTTCTCTCAATACAATACTTCAACCAAGTAATAAAAGCTAAGCCTTGGCTTGCAGAGCCATACTTCTACCGTGCGGTAGCAAAAGTGAATTTAGATGACTTTAAGGGTGCCGAGGAAGACTGTTCTTTATGTCTTCAGCGGAACCCTTTTTTTGCACAAGCATACTACGCAAGAGGGATTGCAAGACAAAGCCTGGGGGAGTATGATGAAGCAATTAATGACTATCAAAAAGGGTTAGAGTTCAAAGCAGGAGACCGGCAAATGCTAATTAATATGGCAGTTGCCTATATCCAGAAAAAAGACTATGATAGTGCTGAGATTGCATTTGAAAACTTAATGGCATCCAGCCCCAACCACTCAATGAATTATCTTTCCAGAGGAGCAATGTTCTTGGAAAAAGGAGATACTGTCAAAGCATTAGAAGATTACAGCAAGGCTATTGAATTAGACCCTTATTATGCTCACTCCTATGGTAACAGAGCAATCATTTACTATCAAACTGATAGATTAGAAGAAGCATTAAGCGACCTCAACAATGCTATTTACTTAAATAACCGAGAGAGCGGATTCTTTATAAACAGAGGGTTAGTCAGTTATCAGATGAATAACCTAAGAGGTGCGATGAACGACTATGATCAGGTTGTAAGCATGGATAGTCAAAACCTGATAGCACGATTCAACAGAGGACTATTAAGAGCACAGGTAGGAGACAATAACAGGGCTATTGAAGACTTCGACGTTGTATTAAACATTGAGCCAGATAATTACATGGCATACTATAATAGAGCGTTATTGATGTTGGAAACGGCTGATTACGTTGGTGCCATAAATGATTTAGACGTTGTGTTATCTCAGTATCCTAACTTCATACCTGGGTATTACACTCGTGCTGAAGCAAAGCGCAAAGCAGGAGACTTTGCAGGCTCTGAAAGAGATAGCTTTGTTGCATATCAAAGAAATCAAAGCACAACTAATCAACAACAAAACAATAGCAACAACAACGCCAACACACAAAATCAGCAAGAAGAAAACACTCGTGAAGAGTCTGACAAGAACATAAATAAATTTAACCGACTTGTTGTTTACGACAAAGAAGAGGAGCGTAAAAACAAATATCAAAGCGACATCAGGGGAAGAGTACAAGACCAAAATGTAAGGATCGACATAGAGCCTCAATTTGTTCTCACTTACTATGAGAGACCTGACGCTGTAAAAAAGATAGTTTATTACAATCAGTTGGTTGAGAATTTTAATCAACAAATAATACTTAGTAGAAGGCTACGTATAACGAATCAGGAAGCAGCGTTAAATGAAATCCAAGTTGCAGAACATTTCTTATCAATAGACAATTATTCCGCCCAAATTGAGAGAAACGACAATGACGCAAATCTTTACTTCGGACGCGCAATCGACTTCATGCTGGTACAGGATTTCGCTGAAGCAATACAAGACTACGATAGGGTCGTTTCTATTGACCCTGAATTTGTTATGGCATATTTCAACAGAGCAATAGTTCGATATAAGCAATTAGAGTACAATATGTCTCATGTTAATGAACTCAATGACTTTGCGGGAACTAATATGAATTTTAATATAGGAGGAACTCAACAGAGAGTTCAACAAGCTGCACCAACTCCAACAAGAGACAACAAGCAAACATACGAACATGAAATGATTGTTCGTGATTACGATACGGTCATTAGGCTAAACCCTGAATTTATATATGCTTACTTCAATCGAGGCAATCTACGCTGCGCACAACATGACTTCCGGGCTGCAGTCGTGGATTATAACGAAGCAATACAAAGAGACCCTGAATTTGCAGAAGCATACTTCAACAGGGGATTAGCGCATTTGTCTTTAGGAAATGCAGAAAGAGGTGTCGCAGACTTAAGTAAAGCAGGAGAATTAGGCATAATAAATGCCTATAATATCATTAAGAGAATGACAAACAGATAATATTTAAGACAAATAGACCTCTATATTATAAAAGAATCTTAAATTTGCACTCTGATAATTAAGATTTATAGCTAACTAATTATGATAAAGATAACTTTCCCCGATAATTCTGTAAGAGAATATGCAATAGGGACTACATCAATGCAGATAGCAGAGAGCATAAGTTCTCGCTTAGCTCAAGATGTATTAGCAGCAAGTGTTAATGGCGAAGTATGGGATTTAACACGCCCTATAACCCAAGACTCTACTGTTAAACTATTCAAATGGGATGATGAAGAAGGGAAACATGCTTTTTGGCATTCAAGTGCACACTTAATGGCAGAAGCATTGCAATGCTTATATCCTGGTATTAAATTTGGCATTGGTCCGGCAATCGAAAACGGCTTCTACTATGATGTTGACCCGGGTGATGGTGTAACTATTAAAGAAAGTGATTTCGCTGTAATCGAAGCGAAAATGGCTGAATTAGTTGCATTGAAAGAAGAAATCAAACGTCAGGAGATATCCAAAACGGATGCCTTGAAAATGTTTGAAGAGAGACAAGAAATCTACAAGACTGAATTAATCAGCGAATTGGAAGATGGCACAATCACAACATATACACAAGGTTCATTTACAGACCTATGTCGTGGTCCACACCTTCCTAGCACCTCATATATAAAGGCGATAAAGATATTAAATGTTGCCGGAGCTTATTGGCGTGGTGATGATAGTCGCAAACAATTAATTCGTTTATATGGCGTCACTTTCCCAAAAAAGAAGATGCTTGATGAGCATCTTGCACTATTGGAAGAGGCAAAAAAACGCGATCATCGTAAGATTGGTAAAGAGTTAGAATTATTTACTTTCTCTCAAGCTGTCGGTGTAGGACTTCCTTTGTGGTTACCTCGAGGAACACAATTACGTCTGAAATTAGAAGATTTCCTTAAAAGGATTCAAAAGAAATACGGATACCAACAAGTGATAACTCCTCATATCGGAGCAAAACAATTGTACATAACATCCGGTCACTACGCAAAATATGGAAAGGATTCATTCCAACCGATTCATACACCACAAGAAGGAGAAGAATTCCTTCTAAAACCGATGAACTGCCCTCACCATTGTGAGATATTTAAGGCATTCCCTCGTTCATACAAGGACTTACCTGTACGTTTTGCTGAATTTGGAACAGTTTATCGCTACGAGCAAAGTGGAGAATTGCATGGTTTAACAAGGGTACGTGGCTTTACTCAGGATGATGCTCACTTATTCTGTCGTCCGGATCAACTTAAAGATGAGTTCCTTAAGGTAATGGACATTATCTTTATCATATTTAAGGCTCTTGATTTTGAGAACTTCGAAGCTCAGATTTCACTAAGAGACCCGAACAATAAAGAGAAATACATAGGAGAGGACGAAAATTGGGATAAGGCAGAACAAGCTATTGTAGAAGCTTGCGAAGAAAAAGGTCTCAAAGCTAAAATTGAATTGGGAGAAGCAGCATTCTATGGTCCTAAATTAGACTTTATGGTTAAAGATGCCATTGGTAGAAAGTGGCAATTAGGTACTATCCAAGTTGATTATAACCTTCCTGAGCGTTTTGAATTAGAATACACCGGAGAAGATAATAAAAAACATCGTCCGGTAATGATACATAGAGCACCTTTTGGTTCTATGGAACGTTTTGTTGCTGTATTGATAGAACATACCGGAGGAAAGTTCCCTCTATGGTTAACTCCGGATCAAGTGTGTATACTTCCTGTAAGTGAGAAATATAACGACTATGCATGGTCAATAGCAAAGACTTTGGAAGAACAGGATGTCCGTGTACTTGTTGACGATAGAAACGAGAAAGTAGGACGAAAAATACGTGATAACGAATTGAAGCGTATACCTTATATGCTTATTGTAGGTGAGAAAGAAGCTGAAAATAACGAGGTTTCTGTAAGAAAACAAGGAGAAGGTGATAAAGGTTCGATGAAAATAACTACATTTGCGTCGCTTTTAAATACAGAGGTAGAAGAAATGATGAATTATTGGCAGAATACAAACAATTAATAACAAGGAGAATAAATCATTTGAATGAAGAATGACAGATTAAAAGAACAGTATAGAATTAACGAACAAATAAAAGTTCGTGAAGTTCGTCTAGTTGGAGATAATACAGAGCAAGGCGTTTTTCCTACTTCGCAAGCACTTAAATTTGCAGAGGACTTAGGACTTGATCTAGTTGAAATTTCACCTAACGCTGCGCCTCCTGTTTGTAAGATTACCGACTATCAAAAATTCCTTTACCAACAAAAAAAGCGCCAAAAAGAACAAAAAGCAAAATCGGTTAAGGTTGTAGTTAAGGAAATTCGTTTTGGTCCTCAAACAGATGATCACGATTATAACTTTAAGCTAAAACACGCCAAAGGTTTCTTAGAAGAAGGCGCGAAAGTGAAAGCGTACGTTTTTTTCAAAGGTCGTTCTATTCTATTCAAAGAGCAAGGCGAAGTCTTACTACTTCGTTTCGCTAATGATTTGGAAGATTATGGAAAGGTAGAGCAATTACCTGCATTAGAAGGAAAAAGGATGATTATTATGTTGTCTCCAAAAAAGGCAGCAGCACCAGCTCCTCCTAAGCCAGTGAAAAAGGTTATTGTTACGCCAAAACCAGAAAAAAAAGAAGGAGAAACTGACTTAAGTTGAGAATAATACTCTCAATTTATATCATATAATAAGTTTAATAATTAAAACAAGATTGGAAAATGCCTAAGATGAAGACTAACTCCGGTGCTAAAAAGAGGTTCGCCCTTACCGGATCAGGTAAAATCAAAAGAAAACATGCTTTTAAAAGTCACATTTTGACTAAGAAAACGAAGAAGCAAAAAAGAAATCTAACACACTTCGGTTTAGTAAGTGCTGCAGATTCAAACAATGTGAAAGCGTTACTTAGATTAAAGTAAGATTAAATTAGCTAGTTTAAAAAGATTTTTATTAACCGAATGTATTAGCAAACAAGTTCATTATAAGATGACGCTAACATTCAAAAACAGATTAGAATTATGCCTAGATCAGTAAATCATGTTGCTTCAAGAGCAAAAAGAAAACGTATCTTAAAACTTACAAGAGGCTACTATGGTGCTCGCAAAAATGTGTGGACAGTAGCAAAAAATACTTGGGAAAAGGGATTAACTTATGCTTTCCGTGACCGTCGTAACAAAAAACGTTCTTTCCGCGCATTATGGATTCAACGTATCAATGCTGCAGCGCGTTTGGAAGGACTATCTTATTCTCGCTTAATGGGCGCTCTACACGCTGCCGGAATTGAAATAAACCGTAAGGTTTTGGCAGATTTAGCAGTGAACCACCCAGAAGCGTTCAAAGCGATCGTTGCTAAGGTAAAATAACAAAGAGATTATTATACGCAAAAAAAGGATGTTTATTCAAACATCCTTTTTTTATACCCCTCTCCTACTCTCAATCTCATTTGAAATTCTTTCTTATAAGGAATAGCGAAACTAAAAAGTTCACGACTAACAATCCCCCGCAGCATAATATAAAGAAAGCTATCCAAGGCTTCTCCTCATTCAAAATAAAATAAGAAATCGCTGTACCTATAATAGTAATAGCAATCAGAGATAATAAAATGATTGTAAATATTTTCTTCTTTCCCATGTTATTGTAATAATTCTTTTAATTGTTCACTAATAGCTTCTCCTCTTATGTTCTTTGCAATTATCACTCCTTCCCTATCCAATAAGACGGTGTAAGGAATAGAGCGAACACCGTATGTTGACGAACCTATGCTTTCCCACCCTTTCAGGTCTGACATTTGTGGCCAAAGCAACCCCAAGTCCTTTATACCTCTTTCCCAAGCAGCTTGACTATCATCAAAGGATACTCCAATAATCTCAAAGCCTTTATCTTTATAATTCTTATAGGCATCTATCAAATATGGCATTTCTTGACGACATGGGACACACCATGAAGCCCAAAAGTCAATCAACACATATTTTCCTTTTCCTGCATAGTCAGAGAGCTTAACCACACTTCCATCCGGAGCAAGCATCTCCATATCCGTAAAAGGCATTCCTATTGAGTTTTTCTCTGAAACAGCCAAAGCCCCAATAAGGTAATCAATACCGGGAGCTGTCTTCAATAGTGGACTTGCTTTTGCCAAAACAGCTCGTTGTTCCTCCTCCGGCAACTCAAATCGGAAGTCATAAAGTATTTTTCCTGACGAAAACCTATCTAGATTATGTGAGAGATGATTTTTTACAATTAATGCTAACTCACCAACCACTTCATAATATGCTTGCTCCAAACCTTTCACCGCTTCTTGATCATCTCTATTTGCGCTATACTCTGAAACAATAGCATTTAAGCTTTTTTCAAATGGAAGTATCTGCATTTGAAAGTCTGTAAGAATATCATTTTCCGGAGTTCCGGTAACTATCGGACGCAAATCAAGCTTAACTTCTATTTTCCCGTGTTCCAATACAAACACAGCCAAATAAGGACTATTCCCTACGACCCATGCCTGATCGTCTTGCCCAACAAACATCATTTCCGGTGATAAAGACAACTGATAGAGTTTAGGACTTTTTTGCGTCCCTTTCATAGAAAAGGCACCATTCTTTATCAAAGCACTATCTCGAAAAACAGTTGTACCCATTTGATTATACTCAGACAAGTACACATATTGACCCTCCAGCGAAGGTTCTACCACAACCCCCTTTATTTCATATCCGGAATTACCATTGCAGGCAAGAAACAAAACAGTCATAACTGTATATAATATCACATTCTTCATAGAAGTTGTTTTTATTTACTTATTGCGAAGATATTGTATTACGCTGATAATACATCGTTTATATTGAAAAAAATATGTTTCTATTTATTGTAAGCATACAGGACTTTCCTTTTTTAGTTTGAAGAAAAAAAGCGATATTTGTATGTTTTTTAGAATAAGATAGTAATTGAATCAAGTAATATTAGAAAATCAGATTAGAAAATGACAAAAAGTGCATTACAAATTGCAAGAGCAGCGTACTCTCCAAAGGTGCCTGTAGCATTGAAAGGAGCTGTAAAAGCTGTTGACGGAGAGAAAACTCAATCAGTTGCTGACCAAGCGGAAATCAACAAATTATTTCCAAACACTTATGGAATGCCTATCATCACTTTTGAGAGTGCTCAAAGTGCGACTGAACTTCCAGCTATAAATGTAGGTGTAATCCTTTCAGGAGGTCAAGCTCCGGGTGGTCACAATGTAATCGCAGGTTTGTTTGATGGTATTAAGGCTATCAACAAATCGTCTCGTTTGTATGGATTTATCCTAGGTCCTGGTGGTTTAGTTGACCATAACTATATGGAACTAACCGACGAAATCATCGACGAATACCGCAACACTGGTGGTTTCGACATGATTGGTTCTGGTCGTACAAAATTAGAAGAAGAAGCTCAGTATGACAAAGGTCTTGAAATCTTAAAGAAATTAGACGTCAAAGCCTTAGTTATCATCGGTGGTGACGACTCTAACACAAATGCTTGTGTATTGGCAGAATACTATAAAGCTAAAGGAACAGGTGTACAAGTTATCGGTTGTCCTAAGACTATCGACGGTGACCTAAAGAACGAGCAAATCGAAACATCTTTCGGATTCGACACTGCTTGTAAAGTATACTCTGAAGTTATCGGTAACATCCAACGTGACTGTAACTCTGCTCGCAAGTATTGGCACTTCATCAAATTGATGGGTCGTTCTGCATCTCACATCGCTTTGGAATGTGCATTGCAAACTCATCCAAACGTTTGTATCATTTCTGAAGAAGTTGAAGCGAAGAAGATGACCTTAGGTGGTGTTGTTAATCAGATTGCAGATGTTGTCGCAAAACGTGCTGCTGCCGGAAACAACTTCGGTACAGTGTTGATTCCTGAAGGCTTGATTGAGTTCATCCCTGCAATGAAGACTCTTATTGCTGAATTGAACGACTTCCTTGCTAAAAACGAAGCTGAGTTCAAGCAAGTAGAACGTCCTGAACAACGCAATTATATCATCAGCAAGCTAACTAAAGAAAATGCAGAACTATATGCAAGTCTTCCGGAAGGCGTTGCACGTCAGCTTACTTTAGATCGTGACCCTCACGGTAACGTACAAGTATCATTGATCGAAACTGAAAAGCTACTGGCAGAAATGGTTGGTAACCGTTTAGCTGAAATGAAGCAAGCAGGTACATATAATGGTAAATTCGCAAGCCAAGTACACTTCTTCGGTTATGAAGGTCGTTGTGCTGCTCCATCTAACTATGATGCTGACTACTGCTACTCATTAGGCTACACAGCATCTTGCCTTATCGCTGCAGGTAAGACAGGTTATATGTCTTCTATCCGTAACACTACTGCTCCTGCAGACAAATGGATAGCAGGTGGTATTCCTGTAACAATGATGATGAACATGGAAAAACGTCATGGTGAAATGAAACCTGTTATACAAAAAGCATTAGTTAAGTTAGACGGCGCTCCTTTCAAGGAATTCGCGTCAAAACGTGACTTCTGGGCAGAGAACACAGCCTATGTATATCCAGGTCCAATTCAATACTTTGGTCCATCAGAAGTATGCGACGAACCAACAAAAACTTTGCAATTAGAACAAGCTAAATAACAAAGCTTTTCTATGCAAAAGCATAAAGGATGTCGAATATCGGCATCCTTTTTTTGTTCCATTCAAAACAAGAAAATAGAGACAATTACACTATATTTGTAATTCACATTTAATTAATAAACAAATAGATTTATGAAAAAGAAAAGATTGACATTTCTATTAACGGTTACACTTGCAAGTAGCGTGATGTTCACATCATGTATTGGTTCTTTTGGATTAACAAACAAACTCTTAGATTGGAATAGAAACTTAGATTCCAAATTTGTAAACGAATTAGTATTCCTCGCATTCTGTATTGTTCCTGTTTACGGAGTATCAATATTAGCAGACTCTTTAGTCCTTAACTCAATAGAATTCTGGACAGGCGAAAATCCTGTAGCAGATGTTGGCACAGTTAAAACAATAGAAGGAAAAGATGGTATATATGCTGTCGAAACTAAAGCAGATGGCTATTCAATCAAAAAGCAAGGTGATGCTGAAGTTGTAGAATTAGTATTCGATAAAGCAGATAAAACATGGAGCATTGACGCTAATGGCGAAAACCACAAATTACTGCAATTCACAGATAATGACGAAGTCGTTATGTTCCTTCCAGACGGACAAACAACGGAAGTAGAATTAAGCCAAGCTGGTGTTCTTGCATTCAACCAGGTAGCGAACAACTACGCATACTACGCAACTCGTTAACAAAACATGAAATAGAACATGAAAGCCGTAATGACGCTATAGTCATTACGGCTTTCTTTTTTATACCCATATAATTTAACCTAAAATCTCTTATCTATTTTGGGAACCACATATCTTCAATCGTTAACCCACACTCCTCTACCATCTTTAGCGAATATTCAAGCCTATCTAATTGTTGAACATTGCCGTTATTAGTACCTAACGTAAACTTGACGCCGGCAGCCTTGGCAGCCTTAATAATCCTTGCAGACGGCAATTTATACCGTGCATTAATTTCAAGTGCGATATTATTATCCCTAAGTGCTTTTACAATCATTGCAACACGTTCGTCAGTCCAATATTTGTCGTAATCAGCCATCATCGTGTCGCCAAGTAGCGTAGGGTTTACCCAAATATTTATTGGTTCCTCATTGAGAACTTTTAGTGTGCGATCAAGAATCATATCCATATACTCTTGCTCCGGTATATCAATAATAACCGTGCCTGCTGCCCAAAGTAACGTACGTCGCCCCTTATGATCATAGAAAGTCAGAGCATCCGTGAATACATAATCAAACAAATCAAACGTTTCTTTGGAAAAAGTGTCAACCCACTCACGCCCTTCAGCTTGCATCGCGATGTAAAACGGCACATTTTGGTTTGACAAGAAATACTCCATCGCCTGCTCATCAGTCGAAATCGAAAATCCAATTCCACAATTGACTGCCATTCCGTACTCGAATCCATCTTCAAGTGATTTCTTTAATAAATCTTCTATATCCATACCTCTGGGCAGATGCACATGGTAGTCTACTATGGGGAAATTCCGCTGTTGCAATCTAATAACCGCATCATTTCTCTCATCAATTGGCTCTCTACCCGCTGGATAACTCGGAATATTGTCTTCTAATGTGACTATATCAGCTCCCACCACATTTAGTGTTCCATTCTCAACGCAGAAGCCAATCAAGCCACTCGAAAGTAACTGAGCTGCATTGGCGACTACACGATACTTAGTAGCAGGCTCAAGATAATCAACAACCACTTGATTGTCAATACTAACAAGGATACGCTTGCCCTCAACCCTAACCTCCAAGTCGAACGATGAAGATTGAGGTCTATATAAATTACGAACAGACGATAACGAACCACTGCGTCGACGATCATCAGTAGAATTTCCTATAAGGACAGAGTATCCTTTCGAGAAGTTTGCGTCAGAGTGAATCCAAAAGCTTGCCTTCACTCCATCAGAGTGACTTATGCGGGCTTTGAATACGAAATTTCTGAAATCCCCTCTGTTGACCTCGCCATTATAGAATGCCAACTGACCGGAACGAAGTTCAAAAGTAGATGAATTGACATCCTCATTATCTATCTTCCACTTATCTAATGCAGCCAAAGTGTCTGCATAACCGAACATTGAGGATACACTCACGATAAATGATATTAATATCAGTTTTTTCATAATAATATTTTATTTATATATCAATGGATACTATATTCTAACTCAGAAAACGTTTACGCAACCATTCCCTTACAGGAATATCATACAATTTCATAGAAACGTATGCTACGACAATAGATACAACAGTACATAATATCCCCATACACCACGACTCTGCAAGAGTGAGGTTATTATTTGTTACCCATGCCATGTAAACGTATACTATAGGAAAATGAGTTATGTAAATCGGATAAGAAATATCGCCTAAAAACTTACAGAATTTGGAAGCCCTCTTCCCTTTCACTTTTCCTCCTGCACCCAACCATACCACTAATGGGAAAATTACCATCAGGCAGAGACACTCATACACTCCGTTTATCCAACCATGTTCGCCACCACCAATATGTGGCACTGATAGGAATATCACCAAGAGTAAACCTGCACTCAGAAAAGCATTCGGAGTATAACACAATTTGGCAGTTTTAGCAAGCAGCATTCCTGCAAGAAACGGAAATGCAAGACGAGTAAATCCTATTCTAAGTTGGTTTGGATGGATTGACCATCCACCAATAATATCACCATTAGGATTAGTCAAAGCATAATGTATAGTAATACTTGCTGCAATAAAAACCAAGACAGCCAAAAACACCTTAGTTATACGACGCAGAAAAACAGCATAAACTATATTAGCGATATATTCATAAAAAAGCGACCATGCCGGACCATTAAGTGGGTGCATTTCGCTCCAACCGCGTATATCTAATCCTCTTCCTACCGGAAGCAACGTAAAGCCGATAAACATTACCAGCAACATCTTCCAAATTGGCACGTCTTGTATACCTCCCCAACCTAAAGCCGGAGAATTCTGAAAATAGAATAGTACTGCACCAATAACCATTCCTATTATAATCATAGGATGAAGGCGAATAATCCTACGTTTGAAAAAATCTTTCAATGACATCCTGCTCCATCTGTCATCATAGGCATAGGATATAACGTATCCAGAGAGCATAAAGAAAAAATCAACCGCTAAATAGCCATGATTAATTATTTGTTTCGAATGATCCCCATGCGAGTGAACTTCAAATACATGAAATAAAACAACCACTACCGCAGCAACACCTCTTAAACCATCAAGTATTTCATAATGCGGCTTAGAACAACTTAAGTCTTGAACATCTTTCATTTAAAATATATTTTATAATCAATTACATGAATCAACAAAGGTAGAGCAAAAACGAGATGTGTAATTGTACTATATTTTTGCATCATTGTCTTATATTTGCCTTTTATTCGTTTTTCACACAAAACAATGCTAAAAAAAATGAAATATACTCACATTCCCGAGTTTGAGGAACACTCCTTTCTTTTCGACAACGTAAGAATATACTGGAATGAACAAATAACATTTCATGTGCAAAGAACATGGGAATTGTCCTATGTTATAACAGGAAGCGGAACAAGAATTATAGGTGACACTATAGAACCTTTTTCACGAAATGAGATTATACTAATACCCCCCAATATTCCCCATTGTTGGTCGTTCGATGAATTAGATGCTGATGATAGCGGCAAGATTGAAAATATCACGATTACGTTTTCAGATCTCTTCCTCAACAATTGCAAAATCACATTTCCTGAACTTGACAATATCATAAAGAAGATTTTGGAACATAAAGAGGCAATCTCATTTAAAGGAGATACACTCACCCGATTACAGGAAATTTTGACTTCAATGAAGACAGAGTCTAAAATAGAAAAAATATCATCACTGATTAAAACTTTAGCATTGATATCGTCACCAGAGAATGCCAATGCCGTAGGTAAACTGGTAATTGAAGACAAAAATGCTAAAAGAATGCAGAATATTTTATTGTATATAATGAATAACTATCATAAGACAGTCACATTAGAAGAAGTAGCTAAACACGTAAATCTGGATAAATCCTCATTCTGTATCTTCTTTAAGAAAATGACCGGCAGAACGTTCTTCGCCTATCTAACTGAATATAGAATCGAATCATCCTGCCAGATGATTACAAAGACAAACCTAACAATCGCCGAAATCTGCTTCGCATCAGGCTTCAAAGATGTACCCTACTACAATCGCGTATTCAAAAAAATAAAAAAGACTAGACCTACTGAATACCGAAAGATACAACACCCTCTATAGTCAAAAAGGCACTATATAGCATACAGTGAAATATTTATCATCCACGACTCTTCAGAGGTTTGTCGATCCAATAATGTCGCCACTGCGTGGCGTGGCATTACACGGTGCGGCGGACCGTAAGCTGCGCTCGTTCCTCACTTGCATACGGTTATACATTTATCACCACTGCGTGACTCCTCGAAACATTCACTATTTTGAAATAGTGAGATGCCCTTTTGTCTCATCGTATTGGAACGACAGTTCCATTACATTGAAACGAGAGGATGATAAAATCCAGCTTTTTCTGTATAAGAAATCAGTATGGTAGGGTGTCTAAAAAGTGTTCCTTTTTCGTGTCCAATCCAATGTTCCGTTAGAGACGCAGCACGACACATCAAGATGCCCCTGTGCAACCCGTACGCGGGTTGGTCACAAAAAGAGAACACTTTACTGAACGCCCTACTAGTATGGGTTCTTTTGCACATTTATCACTTTAACACCCATTTCGTCATTTTACTGCCATTTTGACACAGGCTATTTAAATCGATATACAGGCACGTTTGAGGGGTCGGGAATACCTAGGGCACTTTTTGATGTCAAATGCAGCCACGACGCAGGAAGGGGCATTTAACGAGGTGTCGATTTTTGAAACTTTTCTAAAAATAGGCCTTTTTGAACGTTCGCTCAAATGTACACATACTCTTGAGCAAAAGTATGTGTACTTTTTGAAAAAGTATGCATACTTTTGGTCAAGAGTATGTATGCAACCGAGCCAAAAAACGCCTTTTTTTAGCCAACGAATGTTAAAATTTTACTAAAAGCAATCATCCAGTAAAATGGCTGAAATTTGCGTGTAAGTAAAACTGTCGAAATGCTATCATTTTGTCACATTTTGCACCAAAAAGCGGATGTTGTTTTTCAACGATTTTGGAGTTAAGGATATTCATCCAGCAAATGCGTACTAGTTCGCTATTTGGGTAAGAGTGAAATATTAGAATGGTGTGTCGCCTAACATTTGGCTTAAGTACTAACTGTTTGTCAAAATCAATAATCCAACCCTCTTTAAGGAAGAAATTATTACCTAAAATTCCATGTATTTGTACATCTGATTCTTCCCTAATAATATCAAAACTACTAGTATTATTAGTGCATACTTCCCAACATAATGATAATAAGAAAATATAGGTATGGGCTGTCATGAATTATTTCATAGAACACATAAAAAAAGGAACATTGGCTGGCAAGTGCTTGTGGATTCTTGATTCCTTCTACCAGTGATGAAGCTGTGAAATCCCTTCCTTCTGCTCTATATTCAAGAACAGTATCTCTATACTCAGCAAGTTTATCATCCATTACTTTTAGGATTAACTCTCTATTGTGGACATTTGGCTTAGGCTGGCTCTTGCTAAAGTCCCAATCCTCTTCTTTGATGGATAACCCTATACTCTTATACTTTCTTTTCCTGTCCTTACTTATCCTTATCATTAAAGGATATTCATTGTTTTTCAATGGTCTTACTTTGTAACAAATTACATCAATTGTTGTGCTCATTGCTTACACCTATGCTTACACAACTCGTATCCTAAGCCTTGATGAGGGTATCAATATAAACAAAAAAAGCAGCTACTAAATAGTAACTGCTTGATTTCTAAGTAGCGAGACGGAGAATTGAACTCCGGACCTCATGATTATGAATCATGCGCTCTAACCAACTGAGCTATCTCGCCATCTTTTCCTCAAAGACGCTGCAAAAGTAGATTTATTTTTTATAATTTGCAACAGTTCACATCAAAAACTCAGAAAAAATGTGACATTCAGACTAATTAATTAAAACAGACGATTTTCAATACTAAAACGAATCCATCGGACTTATGTCATATCAATATGGCAAATTTAGGGTACTATAGTAACATCTTAGGTTACATTATATTCGGTACTTTCAATTCTTTTATGTAACTTGCTGCACGTAAACGATATTTTTGATTGATGAGCAAAGAAAAATTTCATATAGAATATATATTTGATAAAGTTTCGAAAAAGAGTCTGTGGAATCACATTACTACTCCCCCCGGCCTTGAATCATGGTTTGCTGATTCCGTATCAATAGATAGAGAGAATTACATTTTCAGATGGGACAAGGAGGAACAAACGGCTAAGGTCGTATCATTAAAACCGGATGTTAGCGTACGATATAAATGGTTGGATGAAGAAGAAGATGATCCCTCCTATTTTGAATTTATTATACACAATATAGAGCTAACCGGCTCTACCGCATTAGAAATTACCGACTTCGCAGAACCTCATGAAAAAGAGGACGCTATTGAACTTTGGGAAACACAAATAGAAGAATTAAAACGCACTTTAGGAATTTAGGATAGTTTAGCCTTTTACAGGAAAGTTCCTATCGTTTTTTAGATTACTTTTGTCTTCCAATTGAAATCGGTAATGCTGAATATAAAACGATTATATACATTCATCCTGCAAACTTTCTTACCTTTATTGGTCATGACGTTTGGTATATGCCTGTTTATTGTACTTATGCAATTTATATGGAAATATATAGACGACATGGTGGGAAAGGGATTAGATATGGTTGTATTAGGAGAGTTACTCTTTTACGCCGCTCTGTACCTTGTTCCAATGGCATTACCTTTGGCAATATTACTTGCTTCACTCATGACTTTCGGTAATCTTGGTGAACGTCTTGAATTATTGGCAATCAAAGCATCCGGTATCTCTCTTGTACACACCATGCGCCCTCTTATTGCAACAATAGTTTTAATAAGTATCGGAGCATTCTTCTTTCAGAATAATGTAATGCCTGTCGCACAGGTCAAAATGTTCTCCCTACTCTATTCTATGAGACAAAAATCGCCCGAATTGGATATTCCTGAAGGCGTATTCTACAAAGAAATAACTGGCTACAATGTTTATGTAAGAGAAAAAGATAAGTCTGGTCTACTAAAAGACATGATGATTTACGACTACTCGCAGGGATTTGAGAATGCAAGTGTAATGGTTGCAGATTCGGGTAGATTGAAAGTATCGGCAGACAAAATGTTTCTTGTACTTACTTTACACCAAGGAGAATCTTTCGAAAACATAAGACAACAGCAGGACAGTCGTAGATCATCCCAAAATGAGGCTGTGCCATACAGAAGGGAATCATTTTCCCAAAAGGATATATTAATTGAATTTGATGCTAACTTCACTCGTACCGATGAGTCACTCTTGCAGAATCAATATGTAGGTAAGAATCTCAAAGACCTACAACTATCCATAGATTCGATGGGAATGAAATTGGATAGCATAAAGGACTTGACTGTTCGCACGATTATATCACAATCATATCAAAGAACATTCATGCCTATCGTTGATGAAGATGAATCATCTTCTCCTGAGCCAGTCAGAATGACTGCAATAAAATCGGACATAGCGACAGTCGATTTCGACAGTTTGTTTCAGGCATCAACTCTGGGAAATAAATCTGCCATACTAAACAGAGCTAAAGGGTCAGTAGATAATATAAAGAATGAATATCTATTCAGGTCAATCTCTACATCAGACGAGTCTTACAGACTGCGTCGCCACATGACTGAATGGCATAGCAAATTCACGCTATCTTTCTCTTGTCTTGTGTTCTTCTTTATCGGCGCACCTCTTGGCGCGATTATCCGCAAAGGAGGACTCGGCGTACCGGTAATAATCTCCGTTCTCCTATTCATCTTCTATTATATCATAAACAATATAGGGTTCAAAATGGCTCGTGACGGAGTATGGGCTATATGGCAAGGGATGTGGCTTAGTTCGGCTGTATTAGCTCCTATGGGAGTGTTCCTCACATACAAGGCAACCAACGACTCTGTTCTTTTCAATACTGAGGCATACGGAGCATACATTCGTAAGCTACTGAAGATAAAGCCTAAGAAGGCGATAGAGGAGATTGATGTTGTCCCTGAAAAGGTCAAAGACTTGTCAGAGTTAAACGCAGACTCGGCATTGGTCGAAAGATTAAGTAGTTTTGACGATAATACTCTAAAAGACATCATTCGTAATTACAGAAATTATCAATTTAACGAATCAACATTGCCTGTTGTATTAGCCATATTGAAAGAACGTGGCAATGATTTTTGGGGAGTACATCTGAAGAAGCTTAACTATGATGATTCTACAGGAAGCATTAAAGGCTTTACAACAAGCATAAAAATAGCGATTGTCGCATATTTATTGCTACTGATATCCTTCTCTCTAAGTATGACATACATCTTAATTATGATGTCTATATACTCAGTATGCTTGGTGAAAGGACTCATATATTATTTTGATTTTTATTCGTATATTGATAAAAGAATAAGCAATAGCACTATTAGTCTTAAGTCTTTAGGACTATATCTATTGCCCATCATAATATTCCCGATACTAAGGAAAGAAATGACAAAAGACTTAAATAAAATAAAGTGGTAAATAAATCCTATTAATCAAAATATAATCATGGCTGAATACAATTTAAACACCATTCAGGAAGCTATTGAAGACTTTCGTGAAGGTAAATTCCTCATCGTTGTTGATGATGAAGACCGTGAAAATGAAGGCGACTTTATCGTTGCCGCAGAAAAGATTACACCGGACAAGGTGAACTTTATGATGACATATGGGCGTGGTGTACTTTGTGCTCCGATTACGGAGGAAAGATGTGTAGAGTTGGAGTTAGAAATGCAGGTTGCTAGGAACACGTCTGTATTGGATACTCCTTTTACTGTTACTGTTGATAAATTAGGTGATGGATGTACAACCGGAGTATCTATGTATGACCGTGCACAAACAATCCTCGCACTTGCTGATCCTAATACTAAACCGACAGACTTAGGCAGACCTGGACACATTAACCCTCTTCGAGCTAAAAGCAAGGGCGTTCTACGCAGAAGCGGACATACTGAAGCGGCGGTCGACTTGGCTCGCTTAGCGGGATTATATCCTGCCGGTGCATTGATTGAAATAATCAATGATGACGGAACGATGGCTCGTTTGCCTGAACTTATGGAAATTTCAAAAGCACACGATATTAAGATAATCTGTATAAAAGACCTTATCGCATACAGACTTCAGCAAGAATCTACCATTGAAAGAGGCGTAGAAGTTAATATGCCTACCACTTTCGGTAATTTTCGCTTAATACCTTTCAAACAGGTCAGCAATGGACTTGAACATATCGCTTTAATAAAAGGAGATATTTCGGAAAGCGAACCAATCTTAGTCAGAGTACATTCATCATGTTCTACCGGAGATACTTTCGGTTCTTTACGCTGTGAATGTGGAGAACAACTTCATAAGGCTATGGAGCTTGTTGAAGCAGAAGGGCGAGGAGTTGTAGTATACCTCAATCAGGAAGGACGAGGAATCGGTCTAATGGAAAAGATGAAGGCTTACAAACTACAAGAGGAAGGTTTAGATACCGTTGATGCAAATCTACACTTGGGTCATCAAGCAGATGAACGCGACTATGGTGTAGGCGCACAGATACTACGTAACCTTGGTGTTAAAAACATGCGTCTTATGACAAACAACCCTGTTAAACGCGTAGGACTTGAAGCATACAGTTTAACTGTTGTAGAAAATGTTCCTATAGAAATAAAGACCAACGAGCATAATCTCTTTTATATGAAAACAAAAAAAGAGCGTATGGGACATATACTTCACAACATCAAATAAAACAAATTGTTTCACGAATCATGTTAATTGCTTACATTTGTATACAGATAATTAAGAAAATAAAGAAAAACATCAACAATGACACAAGTTTCAGAACGTTTAGCAAGTTTATCGCCCTCAGAAACACTGGCGATGTCTCAAAAAAGTAGTGAGTTAAAAGCTCAGGGAATCGATGTGATTAACCTTAGTGTGGGAGAACCTGATTTCTTCACTCCTGAACACATAAAACAGGCTGCAAAGAAAGCGATTGACGACAACTTCTCTTTCTACTCTCCTGTTCCGGGTTATGCCGATTTACGCAAGGCTATCGTAGACAAATTGAAACGTGAAAATGGTTTAGACTATACAGTTGACCAAATCATTGTATCAGGTGGTGCAAAACAGTCTGTATGTAATGCGTTACTTTGCATCGTTGGACCAGGTGATGAGGTTATCGTTCCGGCTCCATATTGGGTTAGCTATGTAGAAATGGTTAAGTTAGCTGAAGGTACTAACGTTATCGTATCGGCAGGCATTGAGCAAGATTTCAAAATCACTGCTGCACAATTAGAATCTGTTATTACTCCTAAGACAAAGGCTTTAATACTTTGCTCTCCTTCAAACCCTACAGGTAGTGTTTATAGCAAGGACGAGTTAAAGGCATTAGCTGATGTTTTGGCTAAATACCCTAACGTGGTAGTTCTTGCCGACGAGATATACGAACACATCAACTATGTAGGCAAACATGAAAGTATCGCGCAATTCGACAATATTAAGGATCGTGTTGTAGTTATCAATGGTGTGTCTAAGGCATATGCAATGACAGGATGGCGTATTGGTTTCATCGCTGCCCCTCTTTGGATTGCAAAGGCTTGTAATAAATTGCAAGGACAATATACATCAGGCGCAAGCTCTATAGCACAAAAGGCAGCTGTGGCAGCATTCAACGGCGACCAAAGTTGTGTAACAGAAATGCGTGAAGCATTCCTTCGTCGTCGTGACCTTGTAGTTGACCTTTGCAAGGACATCCCGGGCATTAAATTAAACGTACCAGAGGGTGCGTTCTACTTATTCCCGGAGGTAAGTTCATACTATGGAAAGAAAGCAGGAGAACACGTAATCAAAGACTCAGGCGACTTAGCAATGTATCTATTGGAAGAAGGACACGTTGCAACAGTAGGTGGTGCAGCATTCGGTGCTCCTGAATGTCTACGTTTCTCATACGCAACCTCTGACGAAAACTTAGTAGAAGCAATTAAGCGTATAAAGGCAGCGTTAGCAGCATTGAAATAAGTAAGCCTAAAATAAATACAAAAGCCCGCTGATATTGAAATCAGCGGGCTTTCTTTTATATCACTTAAGCAATTAAAACTCTGCGTTGTTCGGTGTACGAGGGAATGGAATTACATCACGAATATTTGCCATACCTGTTACAAATAATAGCAAACGTTCAAAACCTAAACCAAATCCCGAGTGTGGAGCTGTTCCGAAGCGACGTGTGTCAAGATACCACCAAATATCCTTTGTGGGTACATCCATCTCTTCTGCTCTCTTTGATAGCTTGTCATAGTCTTCCTCACGTTGTGAGCCACCAATGATCTCGCCAATCTTCGGGAACAATACGTCCATCGCACGAACAGTCTTACCGTCCTCGTTTTGCTTCATATAAAACGACTTGATTTCCTTTGGATAGTCCGTTAAGATAACAGGGCATTTGAAATGCTCTTCTACCAAGTAACGTTCATGTTCAGAAGCTAAGTCAGCACCCCAGAATATTGGGAATTCAAAGTTATGACCATTAGTCACTGCTGCTTCCAATATTGTTATACCTTCTGTGTATGTCAAACGAACGAATGATTTAGCTAATACTGAATGTAAACGGTCAACCAACTCCTTATCGAACATATCGTTAAGGAATTTGATATCTTCCATACAATGATCCAACGCCCATTGCACACAATACTTGATGAAATCCTCTGCAAGTTGCATATTTTCTTCAATTTCATTGAAGGCAACCTCCGGCTCAATCATCCAGAACTCAGCAAGGTGGCGAGGAGTATTAGAATTCTCCGCACGGAAAGTAGGACCGAATGTATAAATCGCACCTAAAGCCATTGCAGCCAACTCACCCTCTAACTGTCCGGAAACAGTAAGGCTCGCTTGCTTGCCAAAGAAGTCATCATCATAACGTATAGAGCCATCATCATCCTTCTTCAAATCATAGAGATTCTTCGTTGTCACCTGAAACATTTGTCCTGCACCTTCACAGTCCGAAGCTGTAATAATAGGCGTATGGAAGTAGAAGAATCCTTTTTCATGAAAGAACTGGTGGATAGCCATCGCCATATTATGACGAATACGGAACACCGCGCCAAACGTATTAGTACGAGGACGAAGGTGAGCTATCTCGCGAAGAAACTCTAACGAGTGACCTTTCTTTTGCAAAGGATAAGTCATAGGGTCGGCAGTACCATAAACAAGTATTTCTGTTGCCTGAATTTCGGCAGCCTGTACTGCGCCCTGAGACGCGACAAGGACACCATTTACACTTATACAAGCGCCTGTGGTAACAGCTTTCAAGACCTCTTCATCAAAGTTAGCTATATCGACAACGATTTGAACATTATTAATTGTAGAACCGTCATTAAGGGCAACAAAGTTAACCTGCTTACTACCGCGGCGGGTACGAACCCAACCCTTAACGTTCACTTTCTCTCCAAACGTTGTACTCTTTAGTACATCTACAACTTTAGTTCTGATAATTGTTTCCATTATTAAATCTTTTGTCTTATAATAAGAAAGTAGCCGGCTTGTAACCGGCTAACTTTATTTTTTTATTCAAATGATCCCATTCGAAGAGAGTTCACTTCTCTTTCATTCAGGTATCTCCATTTGCCTCGTCCGAGTGCTTTCTTTGTCAGACCAGCAAAATAAACACGGTCAAGCTTAACCACACGGTAGCCAAGTGATTCAAAGATTCTGCGGACAATACGGTTACGACCTGAGTGTATCTCAACACCTACCTGGCTCTTGTCATATTCACTTGCGTAACTGATTGCATCTGCATGTATTTCACCATCTTCAAGTTCGATTCCATTAGCGATTTTTTCCAAATCTTCAATCGCTACGTTCTTATCCAACCACACATGGTAAATCTTCTTCTTCTTAAATGAAGGATGAGTCAGTTTTGAAGCCAAGTCGCCATCATTTGTAAGTAGAAGCACACCTGTTGTATTACGGTCTAAACGACCAACAGGATAGATTCTTTCATCACAAGCACCCTTTACCAAATCCATTACAGTAAGACGCTCTTGAGGATCGTCTGAAGTTGTAACACAATTCTTTGGCTTGTTAAGTAGTACATATAATTTGCTCTCTATCTCAACTGTTTTATCATTGAACATAACCTTGTCTGAACGAGTAATCTTAGTACCCAATTCTTTAACCACTTGGTCATTTACGGTTATCGCTCCTGATTGTATAAATTCATCTGCCTCACGACGAGAACAAACGCCTGCATTCGCCAAAAACTTGTTCAAACGGATAGGCTCGTTTGGATCTGTCAAAACCTCCTTATACTTAAGTTGTTTCTGAAGACTGTATTTAGCATTTGGATTATAATCATCCGTACGACGGAAACCACCGCCACCACCTGGTCTGCGATTGTTATTATATCCACCGCCACCTCCACGGTTATTACCATAAGAGTTGCTGCTCTGACGATTACTATAAGGAGAACGGTTCATACCGCCACCACCACGATTATCGTATGAGTTGGTGCGCGCATCTCCTACACGTGGACGTCTTTTACGAAGTCCATCGCCACCGTCAGAATCTGACGAATAAGTTCTTACAGGACGGTTGTATTGTTGGTCACCATATTCCTGTCTGTCATAATTACGGTTGTTGTTATACCCGCCATCATTATAATTATTGTATCCACCGCCATTATTACGATTTCCACCTTGATTATAAGATCTGTTATAACCACCATCACGATTGTCATATTGGCGAGGGCGATTCTGATAGCCACCGCCACCAGAAGAATAACTATTGTTATTATCCCTGTACGATGGTCTGTTGTTGTTGTAGCCTCCCCCTCTCGAATCACGAGATTGGTTGTATGGTCTACGTTCATAATTGCCTTCGGATCTTCCATAGCCTCCTTGGTTGTATGGCCTTCTCTCGCCCGGTTCATTGTCGTCTCGTCTGATACTTGGTATCACTTTTCTTGGACGAGGTTGAGATTCATCTCTTTCTTCTGTACTCATTACTTCTAAATTAAATTAATTAATTGGCAGCCTCACGGCTCTTTCTTTTTTTAATACTAAATACCTGTATAGTTATGTGGCGTTATTGCCTTTAGTTCTGCTTTCACATCATTATTTACATTCAATGTGTCAATAAAGTCTGCGATAGATTTTTCGGTTATACCTTCATTAGTACGGGTTAAAGCTTTCAATGCTTCATAAGGCTTTGGATATCCTTCACGCCTTAAAATAGTTTGTATTCCCTCTGCCACGACTGCCCAGCACTGATCCAGATCATGATAGAACGAGGTTTCGTTTAATAACAATTTTCCTAATCCTTTTGTTAAACTCGCCGACGCAATTTCCATATGCGCTATCGGCATTCCGACATTTCTTAGCACTGTCGAATCGGTTAAGTCACGCTGCAAACGCGAGATTGGCAGCTTAGCTGCAAGATGTTCAAGTATCGCATTTGCTATACCCAAATTACCCTCTGCATTTTCAAAGTCAATTGGATTAACTTTATGTGGCATCGCAGAAGAACCCACCTCACCGGCTTTTATTTTTTGCTTAAAGTATTCCATTGAAACATACTGCCAGATATCACGTGATAAGTCAATCAAGATTGTATTTATACGCTTCATAGCATCAAACAATGCCGCCAACGCATCATAGTTCGAAATCTGCGTAGTCCATTGCTCTCTGCACAATCCTAAATTCTCTGTTACAAACTTATCACCAAAAGCCTTCCAATCAAACTGAGGGTAAGCAACCTTATGTGCATTATAATTACCCGTAGCTCCACCAAATTTAGCAGTATGAGGAATAGACTTCATCATATCTAATTGCTGTTCCAAGCGATAAACAAACACCATTACTTCCTTTCCCAAACGAGTAGGTGAAGCAGGCTGTCCATGCGTACGAGCCAACATTGCAACATCCTTCCATTCTTCAGCATATCCTTTCAATATATTGATTACATTCTGAATAGAAGGATAATAAACGTCCTCCAATGCCTCCTTTACAGACAAAGGAACAGATGTATTATTAATATCTTGAGAAGTCAATCCGAAGTGGATAAACTCCTTATATTCGTCAAGCTTTAATTCGTCAAACTTCTCCTTGATAAAGTATTCAACTGCTTTAACATCATGGTTGGTCACAGATTCAATATCCTTAACCTTTTGAGCATCTTCCACAGAAAAATTCTCATAAACACCCTTCAAAGAATCATATACATTAAGAGAGGCAACATCTTTAAGTTGAGGCAAAGGTAATTCACACAATGCTATAAAGTATTCAATCTCCACCCTTACTCTGTATTTAATCAACGCATATTCTGAGAAGTACGCAGCTAAGTTGTCGGTTTTGCTTCTATATCGCCCATCAACGGGTGAAATCGCTGTAAGTGTTGAAAACATGATAATATATTGTTATTAATAGAGTTGCAAAGGTAATTTTTTCTTTATAATCGCCCAAAGTATTATTTAAAAAAAGCCATACACTCTATATTATATCTTAATAACTATGACACTTTTAGAAACAATACCAGAAGCAGCACCTTCATCTATTGATAAAAGGTACAAATACTTAATGAAAATCTAATCCATGTAAAAAAAGAAAGCCACTACACTATGTGTAATGGCTTGATAATAAATTGTGATCAGGCTGGGATTCGAACCCAGGACCCACAGCTTAGAAGGCTGTTGCTCTATCCAGCTGAGCTACCCGACCGTCCTTTTATGCGGTGCAAAGGTAAATCTTTTCAATTAAAAAGCAAATGTTATGTGCTGTTTTTTATTAAAATGGATAACCTACGGCGAAATGCCATGCGAAATTATCCCTCAAATTCGGATTAGTGATTGTCAATCTCTCTGAGCCTTTGCGTTGAGGGTCGTATGCCTTCAACCCTGTGTCGAGACGAATCAGGAAGAAATCAAAGTGCATACGAAGACCTAAGCCGTATGATACAGCTATTTCTTTATAGAATCGGGACAAGTCGAAATTCCCGTTTTTTTGTTCCTCGTATGGGCGGATTGTCCATATATTTCCAGCGTCAACATAGGCTGCCATTTCGAACTTCCAAAATAGCTTTGTTCTGTATTCCAGATTGGCGACTAAGCGAATGTCTCCAACTTGTGTAACAAAGGAGGCAGAGTCTAACGTCATACTACCGGGACCTAAGGAACGGACCGACCAACCACGTAATGTATTAGCACCTCCGGAAAAGTATCTGCGTTGGAATGGTAGCTGGTCTGCATTACCGTATGGTACTCCTACTCCGGCTCCAATGTGGAATGCAAGATTGTTTCTATTGTCTAGTATGACTGACTGACTGAAGTCTATGTCAGTTTTTATGAATTGAAAGTAGTTTATTCCCAATAGGTTGTATCGCCCATCGTCTCCCGGTTTTGCTCCTACCAAATGCGAAAGTCCATATAAGGTGTTTCCTGCAAGCTCTAATGAGAAGCGCATTGAGTGAGTGTTTCGCTGACGGTGTTGGGGCGAGTAATTGCTGAACGAGAACGCATATCCTGCACCAACAATAAACTGGTCGGAGTAATTATATCGAACGATTGTTGCAGGTAGTGAGTCGCGGAAAGCAACGTCCACCTTAGGTAGATATACATAGTCTATATCGAGCGGCTTGAATGTATGTCGTAACTGACTATTTGTGCGATCTTGCCAACTGTAACTCCATCCTCCTGAAAGTATGGCACGCTCGTACTCCGGACGTCTCTGACGATTATAGCTTACTTGTAGTTGCGTCGTTGCCCTTATTTTCTTTCTGAAGTCCTCACCGACAAATGGGAAGAGAAATCGTGGGAACGTTACTGACGCTTCTCCTCCTATTTCCCAATAGTCATCGAATCCACTACCTTTCTTTCCGGAGAGAGATTCATACGCACCACGTATTTTAGCCGAGAAAAGTTCTGAACCTTTGAATAAATTGCGATGTTGATAATTCAAACTAGAAGCGAAGCCGAAGTCACCATTAGAGTTTGTTCCATCAAGATCTACACCAAAACCCTGTAATTCTGCATTAGATGTTAGAATCATAGCATTCAGCTTCATGGTATCATTTTCCATTATCTCGTCAAAGCGAATGTTTACATTCCTTAATGCTTTGAGGGAAGAAAAAGCTGAATATGTTTGTTCGATATCGCGTTCGCTGAATAATTCTCCTGGTCTGATATAGGAACTCCTTTGCAGTATTGATGAACGTATTGACCGTTTGTTATTACCATACAGGACGTTTACCCCACTCCTTACAACGGTGTCTATATTATTAGAGAATTGATCGAATAAACTGGTAGGAGCAAGAGGATTGTATCCTGTAACAATTGATACATCCTTTATGTAATATTGTTGGTGAGGAGCCTCTTCCGGTTGACCGTCTATGTTAATCCTGCGAACCGGACGAAGTAACATTTCTAAGTCAACTATATTTTCTCTGGACGAACTATCCGCTTGGAAAACGAGATAGTCGCGATTGAAAGCGTAATAGCCCCTGTTTCTCAATAAAGATGAAATGCGTTGACGTTCCCTATCTAATATATCACGATCGAATAGATTTCCCTCTTTTACGAATGATGCGTATTGGTCTTGCGTAGACTGGAATGGGAGAGAAATCCACGAACGCTTAGGGGGGGTTAATCTTGAGATACTATCAATTGCTGCATCAGATAAGTTCATTTCATGTTCACCTATACGGAAAGGATCGTTAGATTTTATATGATATGTGACAACTGCCTTTTTATACCTTGATGTGTCTATCTCGCTTGATATTTCAGCGTGAATGTATCCTTTGTTAATAAGGAAACGTTCCAATTCTTCTCTCGACCTATTAACAAATGTCGTGTCCATTATAATAGGTGCTTCGCCCATACGACGTAATTGTCTGTTTAGCCAATTTTTATCACTGTGGCCAGACCAATTGTAGACGTACAATTGCCATTTCATCAAACCAAATGCTTTGAAGTTTGGCTGTTGTCTTAGATATGGGGAGAAATCGGATGTTTTATAATCTTTATTGTCGGAAGCAAATTCTACCTTATCAAGTAAATACTCACCATCTCCAACAAATTTAGTCGAACTACAGGAGGAAAATAAAGAGATTAGAACCAGTATTTTTATTATAAAATGGAGAACAGCTTTCATTACATCGCTTTGTTATGCCCCAAAGATAGTGATTTTTTGGAGAAGCAGTGTGATTCAATGGATTGATTCAAGGATACTGGGGAAGTAAGAGAAATCACAAGAAGAGCTTGGTTCAACTCGATTTATAAGAAAACGGGATTTATACTTTTCAAAAAGTATAAATCCCGTATGTATGTTTCTTCAGTTAGGAACTATATGGTTATAGTTCGAACCTAAAAGGCTTTTAGTTAGACAATTTACCTACCGATGAAATTGAATTTGCCTTTACAGAGACTCCCTTTGTAGCAGTCGCAGTAGCTGCGTCAATTACGTAGATTGCTGGGTCTTGACCAGTAACCATAACAGGCATAAAGATCTTTCCGCTTTCAAAATATGGAGTATTTGCAAAAGATGTGATGGTTTCAACAGCAGGAAGTCCGTTAATGTAAGTAAGTACTCCTGTATCTCCTTTGAATACAGCTAATCTTGTTGCTGCATAACCAGCTTCAGAGAAAGGTCTGTCATACATCATCAATAGGAAATAGTCGCCTGAAATGTGCCAGCTTCTTAGGAAACCTGCTCCGTTTGACTGTTCTTCAATATTGACATAATAACTAGAGTCAAACTCGGTTGCTCCTGCTTTGACACGCATCACTCCTGCAGGGAGCGTAGTTTTTTGTCTGTCGTCGCTCATTACTTTAGCGTAGCTTGGGGAAAATACATAAACGTCGCCGTTGTCTGCTGACCAAATCATTTGATAATATTGCGATGCTTGTCGACCTGAAGCATAGCTAATTTTATCTGTATGCAGCAATATCGGGTTGCTAAAGCTTTTATCGTTGTATATAGCAAGATACGCCTCGTCAGGATACTGTGTCCATTGTAATTCGCCGGCAGTATACGAACCGCTACCTGATCCACCCGATTCTGTTCTAATAAGGTCTGGATAGCGTATTTTATCTTCATGTACGACAACTCCGTAGTGGCTCATACCCATAGGAATAGGAGCTGTGTAAATTTTGCCGTTTGCTTCGAGTAGACCAGCAAAAGTAACAAATTCACCATTGCCGAAATAGTCTTCCGCCCAACGCTCCTCGGCGTTTGTACCAATAGTTTCGTTGTTCATATTAATGTCATTTACCAAAAAACCTCTTGGTATGTAGCCATTGCCACTTATTGTTTCGGCATTTTGACTGCCTAATGCGCCAGTAGAGGTTGTTATAAGGTAGTCTCCGTGAATACCCATAGTCGTAAAGCGTCTGATTTCATACTGTCCGTCACGGTCAATAATTCTGCCATCATTACCAAGTTCGTAAGAAGAACTTAGGCCTGCACCGCCTTGATTGTAAACCAAACGGAATAAGTATTTGTCTCCGTGATACATCCAAAAAGTTCCTGGGTCAGTTTCCTTACCGGCACCAACGGTAGTCAATTCACCTCCTGCTAAATCATCCGAAGTTAGTAGGTAGTTTGCGCCATCTACAGTTGCCGAAATAACGAAGGTTGATAACGATTGGTCAACAGGAGGATTTTCATTATTGTCTATAGGACTGTCTTCTTTGTCGCAAGAAGCGAATATTATGCAGCCTAAAGCTAAGGCAAGCATTACCTTTGAATTCAAAATTTTCATACTGTTTATTTTAAGTTATTATTTATTGTTTTATTGATTATTCAGATATACTCTAAATTTTCCGTAAAAAGCCCTTCCTGCTTTCTGTAGGCTGAAACTGTCGTAAAGGTTTGCGTCGGTCAAGTTCTGACATTCAAACGAAATATTGTAACGTCCATTATTCAAACTGTATGAAGCCGTTACACTATGGCTAAATTGTTTTGGGACAAACCTTTTCTCATCTCTGCTTCCCACATTTTCAAAATTTAGTGGAAAACTGTCTTGGTAGTGATTGTCGTAAGTTAAAGTCAATATATTGCCTCTCTTACCGAGGTTATGCCAATAAACCGTCAAATCCATATTGGAAAACAAGTGTGGAAGATTCGGCATTCGTGCTTCGTAAGTTACATCTTCATTGGCGTTTGTTGTTGTTCGTACATTGTTACGGGCATTAGTCTGCGTCACACTACCCCCGACGCTCAACACGTTTGAAAAACCATAGCGGGCAGCTGCATTAAATCCGTTGGTAAGTACTTTACCATGATTGATATATTGCCCTTGCGATATTCCGCCCATACCCGAAGAGTTTATCGTTCGCATGATATAATCTCTTGTGTCTCGGTAAATAAGTGTTCCTTCTGCATATACAGAATGTTTCCCGAAATTTTTATCGTAGCCGAGTGAGAGATTTAAGTTATGGCTACTTTCCGGTCTTAGAGTCGAGCTTCCACTTTCAAGGTCACCGTCTCCAAACATTTCGTTGTTGGTTGGAGTTCTTGCAGCCTTTTCATAAGAGAGCTTAGCCTGAAAAGCATTTGTAATAAAATATGTACCTGTAGCTCCGTATCCTGCGAAGTTTACAGAGCGACTTATTTGTTCGAAGTCGCGACTACCGGTTACCTGTGTAATACCAGATGCATATTGTGTATAGTATTTCCCAAATACTGACATATTCCAACGCTCCGAAGGTGCTAGACGATAAGAAAGTCCACTTACTCCTTTTCGGTTTTCGTTCGGTATAGGATTAAGCGTTGCGGCTGCAATCAACATATCCCGACTGTTACGGCTGAAAGTACTAAGTGTATGGTTGAATGTAAACAAGTGCGCCTCGCCGATTCTGTAATTAAGATTTAATGTACCATTCCAGTTGTCGTTGTATTGACGATTATGTTGATAACTCTGTTCGCCTGGATTGGTTAGAGCTCTCTTTTCTCCAAACCAGTTAAACTCGTATCTACTTGTATCTACATTGTTTGTTATATTTCTGTTGTAACCGGCTGTAAACCTGACATCCAATCCCGAGATTAAGATATCACGCTTACTGTATTCTAATGAAGGCATCAGAGAATATCCTTCGCGGTATCTTCCTCCGAAAACGACTTCTTGACGCACACCATTTTGCACATCACCATGCATTTGAGAGTAGGTAAATCCAAATCGAAGTCGGTCTGCCCAACTTTTGCCATTCACGCCTATACTTCCGACAATAGCCTCGTTGTGATACGTGTCGTGGAAACGTTTTACACGGAAAAGCTCATTCGGAGTTCTGGATAAACCGTCGTCCAAAAAGTGTTTAACTCTTGTGTCAACATAATAGCTGTTGTCGGAATAGTTTTGAAAAGCGTTTATCTCGTAAGTCAGACCGTTTTTGTGTGTCCGCCCAAAATTTACATATGACTTATGTGTGTTGAACGAGCCGTAAGAATAGGACGCATCGACAAACCATTGGTCTCTTGTAGATTGGTCTCTTTTAGTAACAATATTGACTATCCCGCCAATAGCATCGGTTCCGAAACCTACCGGTACCACTCCTTTATAAACCTCAATCCGTTCGGCAAAATTGACTGGAATATTATTTAATCCAAAAGAACCGCCTACTCCTTCTTGCGGTATTCCGTCAATAAAAATCTTTACATGTCGACCGCTGAAGCCGTCTAACATCAACTGTATATCAGAACCGACACCACCAGACTCTCTTAGTTTTACACCTGGTGCGCGGGTTATAGCATCTCCCAGATTTCTGGTGGAGTTTTGCAAAGAGCGCGTATCAATTGCTATGGCGTTGTATGCTGATTGGTTTACTCTGTTGACACCGGAAGCAGTTATCACCACTTCATCTAAATTGTGACCATCTTCTTTTAGCAGAACAGATATTGATTTCCTTTCACCTGCTCTCACATTTACCATCTCTTCAAAGGTCGCATAACCCAGAAAACTCACACAAAAAATGTGTGATCCGGTTGGCACCTGCAAAGTAAAATTGCCTTTTTCGTTGGAGGTAGTTCCGATGTTGGTGTTTTTCAAAAAAACAGTCGCGTACTCAACTGGTTCTTTTTTTTCGTTTACGATTGTTCCGCTGATGACCGCTGATGACGTTTGTTGGGCAGAAAGCGTGGTGTTGAATAAAAACACCGTCAGAAAGAGATAAGTAGTTATAATTTTGCCTATATTCGATACTCTACAATTAAGTTTCATTTATTGATTCATTATTTGGTTTAATTTCAGTGCAAATATCCGATTAATGTGCTCGTACATCAATCACTATTAATCGGTATTTTTAAATGTTAAAATACCGTACAGTAGTGATGTCGTAAGTGTATGCGATAGGATACTTGCTAAAGGTGCTGGAATTAGAATAATTTCCTGTAATTTTGTTTTGTAAAAAGATAAAAACCAAATGCTTAGTAAATCCAAAATAAAATATATCCGATCATTAGAACTAAAGAAGTTTAGGAACGAACACGAATCATTTGTTGCAGAAGGTAATAAATTAGTGGAAGATATGATGCATTCTTTCGAGTGTGAGTTTATGATTGCGAAATCTTCGTGGATGGCGACACAAGGAAATATACCGGTTAAAGAACTGATTGTCGTAGATGACGATGATATAAAGAAAGTGAGTTTCCTAAAAAGTCCACAAGATGTTTTAGCAGTCTTTAAGCAGTCCGTTTATTGTGTTGACGATGTAAATCCTGCATCTAATTTGGTATTGATGTTGGATGGTGTGCAAGACCCTGGTAATCTTGGTACAATCATTCGCCTTGCGGATTGGTTTGGAATAGAAGATATAGTATGTAGTGTCGATTCGGCAGATGTTTACAATCCAAAGGTCGTGCAGGCGACAATGGGAGCATTAACTCGTGTGCGTGTCCATTATACCGATTTAGAATCTTTCCTTAGCAAGCAGGAAGAGGCTGCCATCTCCGTTTACGGAACCTATCTGGACGGAGAAAACTTCTATTCAAAAGAACTGAGTAATAATGGTATTATCATTATGGGAAGTGAGGGAAGTGGTATACGCGATTATCTAGAACCGTATGTGAATGAGAGGCTGTTCATTCCTAACTACCCACAGGGAAAAGAAACATCAGAGTCACTAAATGTTGCTATTGCAACTGCGCTTGTTTGTGGTGAGTTTCGTAGAAGAACATTGCCCTTCTCTTAATTGATATATGTCTATGACGTCACCATCTTTGATGTTGTCAGTAACTCCTGACTTCTTTAGGCTGTCTAAGCTATCGATGTCTAAGTCAGTAGAGTATGAGGGAAATACAATTCCATCGTAAAATTCTGTTCCCTCAATTTCTTCTTTGAGAGGAAATACCCCAACAAAAGCATTATGATTGTCTATCTCTATGTAATGTAAACGTAATAAATCCTCTTTGAATATGTAATGGGCGGCGATCCTGCGCATAATGGGGAGAGTTAGTTTCTTGGCTGAAAAGCTTCAGAATTGTAATTGTACTTCATCAAATTAAGATTGTCGATATATATCTTATGATATGTCGTATCTGTATTATCCAAACGTATATACCCATAGACCTGCCTTACCTGTTTAGTTGGCACACTTCTTAATATCGTTTCATGATATCCATCATTTAAGATTTTCTCATTGATGGTAATGATTGTGTCTCCTTGATTCACACTTATACGAATCTCCGGATGATTATTACTGTCACTTGAAATACCCCATACGTCCATACCAAGAACAAAAAAACTTCCGGAGGAATAGTTTCTTTCAGGCTTAATATCAAATGTCACACCATTAAACAATGCATTAGGCTTTAAATTCAGAGTGGTACGTCGTGGCCATATATCCACAGAATCCTTATTAGAGGCTGGGGCAACAGCGGCATGTATATCCCCCAAGTCTGCAATACGATGGTCTATATCAATCTTTGCACGATCATATATTTTAAGAAACAGATCAAGGTTACGGGCATACCAAACCATTGAACTGTCATAAACAGCCTGTGTTACTCCATGCTTTTTGAATACGGAATTGAATACTACTTGCTTGATGGAGTCATTATTGTAAGTCTCAACTTCGTAACTAATTATCCCTTCTGCGATATATATATCGGTAAGTACTTCCTGCATCTTCTTTTCAGAAAGAATATCATTAGGAACCTTACTACACGAAGTGATTAGAGCTATTAAACTTGCGACAATACAATATTTAATTTTAATCAGCATCAGTATTCTCTTCTTTTTTAGTCGAAAGGAATGTGGATAATGATTCCCTGTGGAACATTAGTAGTGCAAAAGCTCCTGTACAAATGGCAGAGTCAGCCAAATTGAATATTGCTTTGAAGAACACGAATTGTTCGCCTCCCCATATTGGAACCCACGTTGGTATGACTGTTTCTATTATTGGGAAATAGAACATATCAACGACCTTGCCATGAAGCCATGTTGCATAGCCTCCTCCTTCCGGCATAAAGGCGGCTACTTGTCCGTAGCTACTTTCGAATATGACGCCATAGAAGATTGAGTCAATAATATTTCCGACAGCACCTGCAAAAAGCAATGAAATACAAGCTATAAAGCCAAAGGGGTAATTCTGTTTAGTTATTTTATACAAGTAATACCCTATAATGGATACTGCTATTATACGAAAGATGGAGAGATATAGTTTGTCGATGATTTCAAGACCAAAAGCCATTCCCGGATTCTCCGTGAAAGATATATGAAACCAAGATGTTATCTCAAAACTCTCATGCAATTGCATATTAGTTTTAACCCATACTTTTAATATCTGATCAAAAACAAGGAGCAGCATTATGATTAATACTGCTCCCCAACCCTTTGAAAATTTCATATTACTTTGCGCCCCCTTGTTTTGCTTCAATACTTAATGTTGCATGAGGAACTGCGCGTAAGCGTTCCTTTGGAATAAGTTTACCGGTTTCTCGGCAAAGACCATAGGTTTTATTTTCGATACGAATTAATGCTGCTTGTAAGTTTTGTATAAACTTCATCTGTCTTTGAGCTAAGCGTCCTGCTTCTTCTTTTGACAATGTCGCAGCACCTTCTTCCAATACTTTGAATGTTGGAGAAGTGTCGGATACATCGTTGCCGTCAGAATTAGTGACTCCAGATCTTAATAGATCATAATCTGTCTTCGCTTTTTCAAGCTTATCCAATATTATAGCTCGAAATTCTTCAAGCTCGGTATCTGAATATTTTGTCTTTTCTACCATACTGTTCTTTTTTAATTCAACAAATTACTAATTCTGTTTCTTAACAAATATACGTACATTCTACTGAATAGAAATTAATGTTCTCCTATTTTATAACATGTCAAAGTTTCTCAATCTTTACAGATAATTGAAACTCTTCAAAGTCTAATATTACTGCATCGCTTATAATATCAACGATCTCAAGGCTTGTTGCCAAAACCTGATTTGTTATATATTCGTTAAAATCTTTAACTGCGTCATCAATCTTTTCCGAAGATAATATTTTTAGTGAAATTTTATCTGTAATGTCGTATCCACTACTCTTACGTATGTTTTGTATACGGTTTACTAATTCACGTGCAAGCCCTTCTCTTCTTAATTCCTCTGATATGGTTATGTCCAGAGCAACAGTCAGGCGCCCTTCGTTGGCAACCAACCATCCCGGAATATCTTCAGAAATAATTTCCACATCTTCCAATGTCAGAACAGCCTCTTCAGCTTCAACCATCATCGAGAAACTTCCTTTTGCTTCAAATGCTTGTATATCTTCTTGACTCATTCCTTGTATGGCCACAGCAAGCTGTTTCATAATCTTGCCGTAACGTGGACCAAGTTTTTTGAAGTCTGGTTTGACTTTCTTTATAAGGATGCCTGCTGCATTATCAACAAACTTGAATTCTTTTACATTAACTTCGTTAAGGATAAGGCTTTTAACGGCATCGATGCTGTCTTGTTGGTGCTGGTCTAATACAGGAACCATAATAGTTTGAAGTGGTTGACGAACTTTAATGTTCACCTTTCTTCTTAGAGCAAGAACCATTGATGAGACATCTTGAGCGATTTTCATTCGTTCCTCAAGAGCCTTGTCTATAACACTATCATCATATTTAGGGAAATCTGCCAAGTGGACAGATTCTACATCTTCACGTTTTGTTACTACAATCAAGTCAGAGAAGAGTTGGTCAGCATAGAATGGAGCTATCGGAGCCATAAGTTTTGCGATAGACTCCAAACAAGTATACAATGTTTGATAAGCGGATAATTTGTCCGGAGTCATACCACCACCCCAAAAGCGGCGACGGTTCAAACGTACATACCAGTTACTTAAATTATCATTAACAAAGTCAGAGATAGCACGTCCAGCACGTGTAGGCTCATAGGCCTCATAATATCCGTCTACATCCTTAATCAAAGTATTAAGCAACGAAAGAATCCAGCGGTCAATTTCCGGACGTTCGTTCAACTTAATATCTTCCTCTGAATAGTTAAACTTGTCTACATTGGCATAAAGAGAGAAGAATGAGTAGGTATTATATAATGTGCCAAAGAATTTACGGCGCACTTCTTCCATACCTTCAACATCGAACTTGATGTTATCCCAAGGCGAAGCATTGGTAATCATATACCAACGCAATGGGTCTGAGCCATATTCATTTATTGTTGCAAATGGATCAACTGCATTACCAAGGCGTTTAGACATCTTGTTCCCATTCTTATCAAGTACTAATCCATTTGATACGACAGTCTTATAAGAGACATTGTCAAATATCATTACCGCAATAGCATGAAGAGTAAAGAACCAACCACGAGTTTGGTCAACACCCTCTGCAATGAAGTCAGCAGGGAAAACAAATCCATTATCTAATGTTTCTTTATTCTCGAAAGGATAATGAATCTGAGCATAAGGCATTGCTCCAGAGTCGAACCATACATCGATAAGGTCTGTCTCGCGTTTCATCGGCTTGCCACTAGCAGATGCCAATACTATGTCATCCACATAAGGGCGGTGTAAGTCTATCTTTTCGTAGTTGTCCTTAGAGTATTCTCCTACGTTAAATTGCTTGTATGGATTTTCTTCCATGAAACCAGCTTTTACTGATTCCTCTATTTCTTTGTACAATTCTTCCACAGAACCGATACATTTTTCTTCTGTACCGTCTTCTGTACGCCAGATAGGCAGAGGAGTTCCCCAGTAGCGGCTGCGACTCAAATTCCAGTCTTGCAAGTTTTCAAGCCATTTGCCGAAACGACCTGTGCCTGTACTTTGAGGTTTCCAATTGATTGTATTATTAAGCTCAATCATACGCTCACGGTAAGCTGTTGTTTTGATAAACCAGCTATCCAATGGATAATAAAGTACAGGTTTGTCTGTACGCCAGCAGTGAGGATAATTGTGGGTGTGTTTTTCTATTTTGAAGACAAGGTTTTGCTGTTTAAGCATAATGCAGAGGCTTACATCCAGACTCTCGTCTTTATCTGTTAGTGTATCGTCGAACGCATTCTTTACGAAACGACCTTCAAAGTCGCCATACAAAGGAACATCAATGCTATTCTTGCAGAAGTCAGGATCTAGGTCGCTAAGTAGATAATATTTACCAGCCATATCAACCATAGGACGTTGATTGCCGTCTGTGTCTGTCATCATCAATGCAGGTATACCATTTGCTTTAGCTACACGGTCGTCATCCGCACCAAAAGTAGGAGCAATATGTACGATACCTGTACCATCTTCAGTAGTAACAAAATCACCTGTGATTACGCGGAATGCACCTTCACCCGGATTTACCCAAGGGATTAACTGAGCATAACGCACATCCTTAAGCTCACTTCCCTGCCATTCAGCGACAACCTTAAATGGAATAAGCTTATCGCCAACTTTGTAGTCCTCCAGTGCTATTTCAGCTGCTTTAGGGTTGAAATAAGCATCCACAAGATTCTTTGCCATAACGGCAGTCATAGGCAATCCTGTGTAAGGATTGTATGATTGTACTGCTACATAAGTTATGTTCGGGCCAACACAAAGAGCAGTGTTTGAAGGAAGAGTCCACGGAGTTGTTGTCCATGCAAGGAAATAAGGCTCACCAAATAGAGTCATCTCCGGTTTAGGATCTAATATACGGAACTGAGCTGTACAAGTCGTATCCTTTACATCACGGTAGCAACCGGGTTGATTAAGCTCGTGAGTACTAAGACCTGTCCCTGCAGCCGGAGAATAAGGCTGGATTGTATATCCTTTATATAATAACTCTTTCTTGTAAAGTTCTTTGAGTAGATACCAAAGGGTCTCGATATATCTATTGTCGTATGTGATATATGGATCGTCCATATCCACCCAATAACCCATTTGTTGAGTCAGGTCTTCCCATTCTTTTGTAAACTTCATTACGTCTTTACGACAAGCAGCATTGTATTCTGCTACTGTAATAGTTTTGCCGATATCCTCCTTAGTAATACCCAAAGTCTTCTCAACGCCTAACTCCACAGGAAGTCCATGCGTATCCCACCCGGCTTTACGTTTAACCTGAAATCCCTTCATCGTCTTATAACGACAGAAGATATCTTTGATAGAGCGTGCTATAACGTGATGAATACCAGGCATACCATTTGCAGAAGGAGGTCCTTCATAGAATACAAATGATGGTTTCCCCTCACGAATTTCAAGACTTTTGCGAAAAATATCACCATCTTGCCATTTCTTCAACACTTCCTTATTGACATTCGACAAATCAAACTTCGAATATTCAGCAAATTTATTACTCATGTTTATCGTATTTTGCTCTTAAAAATGTCGCAAAGTTACTTTTTTTTTCTGAATGAACAATGAATAGATAGTTCTTTAAGAAGGTTGTTTCTGTGCAGGAAATGAGCGTATCCAACTGGCGCTATACGTTTTTTAACATTATTGAAAGGCTAAGATTTCCAATGTTTTAACCTTTGGGAATCTTGTTTTTCTGAAAAAACACTTGCAAAATAAAGAATAATATCTACTTTTGCAGCCGGGTAAGTCCTATACGGCAAGCTCCCTTGAAACTCCCCCAGGGTGTGACCACAGCAAGGGTAACTTGGTTGTAGCGGCGCGATGTAGTTAGCTTACCCACCTGCCTCTTTAGCTCAGTTGGCCAGAGCACGTGATTTGTAATCTCGGGGTCGTTGGTTCGAATCCGACAAGAGGCTCAAAAAAAAGCAGAACAAAATAATTGTTCTGCTTTTTTTATTGTATGTAAATGGGATTTCTCAATTTGTTTTTACCAATCCACCTTTGGCACTATCAACCGTAATTGTGTATTTCTGATTACCTTTCACAATCCAACGTACTGAGACGGTGCTGTTTCCTGGTATATTTCTTACAGCCAATTTAGAAGGGTTAGCTTTTTGCTCTGTTCCCTGATTGTTATATACATTCTGCATAACGATACCTGCTATTACCTGTGGTCCGCTTATTGAGACCCAGTTAGGTCGTTCTATCTTATTTTCTATATCGTAGCTCGAATGAGTCGGTATTAACCGATGGTTGGTTATGTCTGCCGTGATTTCCTTGTATCCTCCGTCAATTGCCTTTTCGGTTATATTGCTTATTGTCAACTGAGGAGTATTGTATGCATGGTATATCACAAATGCAGCATTACGATGGGCATCTGCCTCTAACATAAAGCCGGGGTGTAGTCGTGAAGTGGAATTCTTTTTCATTCCGCCAATCTCTATTTTACCATAAACAGGATGGTCGTATTCTTTCCATTCAACGAAAGAGTCATTAAAGAGTAAGGTTTTTTCAAACTCATATTGCATATTTACTGGGTCTCCCTTGTAGTGACCTTGATACATCATTCTAGATGACCATAGTTCATTAGAAAAAGAGAAGATGCCACGACCAAACACAACCCAGTCTATTGTACCACCAAAGACAGTATATAAATCCTTGTAGATTATATAGTAAGAATAGTCTGGAATTATTTCTTCTCCTTTTTTACCAATAGCGTCGTACACAGAGCGGTCTGAGCGACTTATTTTAGAGATATCCCCTTCTGCACCTGGAGGCGACAATAGCATTCCGCCGGTATTATGGAAACTTTGTGAACCTGCAATATTATTGTGACTCATGATAAAATCTCTTACGGCTTTTGACTCCGGTAATGCAAACGGATACTTCAATGCTCCTCTTTGCACAAAGTTCGGTTGCCAATTGAAGCCCCAATCACGGTTTGGATCATAGCCACCCAGACCATCTTCGCCTACAAGACCATCGCCGTCGGTATCAATACCTTCGTTACCCAAAAGATCGTATGTGCCTTGTACGCCAACGGGTGCAAGAATTAATCTGTTAGGATAATTAGGGTCAACAATGAACCGCCCGTTAGGACTTTTCTTACGCATCTGTGTTATAAATCCGTCTCCGTTTAAGTCTTGTAAATCGTCCTCGTCAATAGCTCCGTCACGGTCATTATCCAATGGAAGGATTCCTGTACGTAATGCTCCAGCTTCTTCTGTGAAAACAGCTCTTGAGTCAGGACTAATGGAAGGAGCGATGTAGAAAGTTTTCTCTTCTAATAATTCTTGTATGAATTTATTACTTCCATGCATTTCGGTTAAATACCATGCAATATAAAGCGCCATTTCAGTTGTTTGAATCTCATTCCCGTGAATATTTCCGTCTACCCACATTGCAGGCTTACGACTTGGGTCTCCTTTCTTGAAATTAGAAATGGTTAACACCCAAATATCACGATTACCAACAGACTTTCCTATGCTCTCCAATTTAACCAAGTCAGGATAGGCTTTAGCCATTTCTTTATAAATTTTCTCAAGACCTGCATTTGTGTGATAACGATTCCAGCTGATTGCCACTTTTGGATTCGAGGGCGTGCCGGTGGCCTGAAAATATAATTCGCTATATGATTGACCCGTGAGATTCGTAAAAGAAAAACTCAATAGAGTCAAAAGTGTATATTTAATAATTGCTCTCATTTTCTATCTCTATTATTTATAGTTAAAGAATAATTTCTGCTGTTGCATATCCGGCAGTAGGGCATCCTGCTTCGATAACTAACTTACCACTGCCTCGTATTAACCATGTAAATTCAGCAGACTCGCCTCCTTCCAAAACAGGTTTGGTCACTTTTAGATTTCCCTGCAACAGACTTTGGCGTGAAGCAGGTTTAAGTTGCGCAGTCACATATTTCAAATAATACGATCTTTCACCTATCTGATTGATCGTTGGCATAATACCGTTATTCTTAACGGTTAAAGTAACACGGAATAAATCTTTTTCCAATGCTTCCTTTTTAAGTTCTACAATCGCAAAGCGAGGAGCCGCTTCTGTGAGAGTGTTTACAAACTCAATATGACTGTCTAACAATCCGGAAACCATTGCAAATGGTGGATTGTACATTACGTGAGGCTTAATACCGCCTACTTCGACCTTATTGTCCGGAAAGTCAGGATGTTTGATTTCTGTCCAAGGAACAAGAAAATCATTTACCCCATTCTTCTCAGCCCACTTTAAGTAAAGAAGTTCCATATTGTCGGTAATCTCCTTGTCTTTATCTTCAACAGTAGGCCACCATGCTGGTGTTGTAAATGAATATCGACCATAATGCTGGTAACCCCATGTGTGAAATTCGCCTCCTTTAACAGATGGCACAGCTGTAACCTTAGCCATATCGGGAACTGATTTGGTGTACAGGCTGTTTACATAACTGTATATTTTGCTGTCTCCGGCATTTTCTTGATTTCTATTAACGCCTAAGTGAGTTGTCATATAGACTTTAGCTGCTTCAGATAAATTGTTGTTTAATCCGAAGCTAAGAAGAGTGTGTACATTAAATGCATCATAGAGAAAATCGGCAACAGTCAGACTCTCTATTTCAGAAATGGCATATTCGCCTGATTCCGGTTGGAAGTTCTTATAATCAAACGTAAAATTACGGTTAAAGTTCACTCCACCTTCACCATCTTCGTTGAAAAGACCATCCTTGTCATTATCAATTCCCTCGGTTAGCAGCAAATACTTACCAATTTCACCTTTGGCAGGATCTGCCGGAATCAACACGTTTGGATTCTTAGGTGATACGACATAAGTGCCTTTAGGCGACTCAACTCGAATTTTGGTAATCATACGATCTTTGTTGAGATCTTCATACGCATCTTCGCCGGTATATCCGTCGCGGTCATTATCGGTGTCACGAGCATTAACCGTTCGTTCGTAACGCAGCGGAGCGAAATATTGTTCTGTTGCATCGGGTTGTACGTTCGGAAACACATAATAAGTGTTAGCAGCGAGAATCTCATTAGCATTAGGTTGAGCTAGAATCCGCTCAGCCAGCCCCATAGCCATCTCTACACCCAGCAGATGTTGTCCATCGACACCTCCTGCTATTGCAATCGCAGGATGCTTGTCCGTTTCACCTTTTCCGAGTGTTATAACCCAAACGTCCTTCCCTCCTGTTGTTTTCCCCAGACTTTTGAACTGTACCTTATCAGGATACTTGTCTTTCAGTGCCCTGACGCGCTGTGTCAGTTGCTGATAGTTGCTGTAATCCTGTGCAAATAGATTAGTTGCAAGGAGTATAGCAAAAATAATACATAGTTTTTTTTTCATCATTTTAGAGTTTGCTCCAAAAGCCAGAGCACTTTATAATTAGTTAATACAAAAAAATCATACAAGAAAGATGTTTGGCAGACGTACCCTGAATTCTTACAATAACAAATAGCCTCTACGCTATTACTATCGCAATCTTACAATGCAAAATTAACAATCATTGACAAAATACAACTTTAAACGGATAATTAATATGCAATTAGTCGATATTTTGATGAAAAGATGCCATTTTTGCATAAAAACAGGACTAATAGTGTCTTTTTGCCATCCACACTTCTCTGTGTGAGTATGTCAAATAATTTTTCCTTCACAAAGGCAATTTGGCTTGTTTCTCTAACTATTTTTAGTGAAAGGAGAGACTCAAAATAGCAATATATAGGTATTGCTGTCCATTGCGTATAGTTTTACCTTTGCAACATTATTTGAGAGGTTGTATTTCATATAATATATGAACCCTCTCGAGAAGATTGAATAACTAAAATATATTAAAGAACATGAGGTCAATAAGGAATTCTCTCAGGAATTGAGCAGAAGAGTTTTGACTTTATATAAAAAAGGATTTATGATTAAAATATTAATGGACTTATTGGTGTTTTTTAGAACGGTAGCACCACTTCTTACATCATTGTTGATTTTTACTTTGTTCTTTATTGTCTTCGCAAGTTCAGTAAAGAAGCATTCTAAAGTCTACTACACAGTTTTTTCGATACCATTCTTTATGTATCTAATTCCAGTTATTATTGGTTGGTGCGGCATTGAAATGACATTCAGTTTTATCCGTGTTCCGGTTGTTGGTGAAATTGTACGTGATTATATCCACATGGGTTCTCTTGGACATCCATTGTTGATTATCATTATGTACATGGGAGCTTTGAATGTGCGAAATCCTCATGTAAAAAAGTTGATGAGCATCAGAAAGGAAATTTCTATTATCTCGGGATTTCCTGTCTTGACTCACTCCATAGTGCGGGTTATGAATAACTTTATGCCTTCATTGAAATTCTTCACTGACAATGCTGAATATATGGATAATCCACGAGTAACAAGTGCACTTGGTGCGGGCATCAGCAGTTTCAGTTTGGTGCTTGGTATTGTTCTGCTTGTGTTGTTTATCCCGTTGTGGGTTACTTCATTTGATTCGGTACGTAAACGTATGAACGCTGTGAAATGGAAGCAATTGCAACGTTGGTCGTATGCCCTTTATGCTCTAATGTTTATTCATGCAATAGGTATCCAAGCAGGTGGTATGATTAGTCGTAATGCTGCTGTGGCTAACCAACCTCAGAGAACAGAAATCGTTGCCGGAGCGCCACAGAATGCTCAAGGCGAACGTCCGGCTGGTGCTTCAACCGAGGCTGCTGGAAATAGAGGCGAACGTCCTTCTGGACAAAGCGAAGCACGACAAGGCGGAGCCCCAAGTGCTGCAGGAAATACAGCCAGCGCCCAACCTGCTCCTCCTCGCGGTAGAGCTCCATCAGTAGGAATTGCTGATATCAAAGTCACCCCAAATACTAGACAGTATATCTCTATTGCTTCTTTAATCTTGATTTATGGTTCATACCTTTTCTTGAGAGTAAGAAAGGCTAGAAATAATGCAAAGAAAAAAGCGGAAAGACAATCTGCGTAAGACAAGAATATAGGCGTTAGCCGCCCAACACATCATTACATTGCGTGTTGTGAATACATAAAGGTATTTGCAACACGCTTTTTTTTCTTGCCTAAAGGTCTTTTCCTTGCGGACGGCGTCTGCGACCTAAATACCTTTAGGCAGAAAATTTAGGCCACTTCTCTCTGCCTGTTTTCTTTATCATTTTGCCAGAGAAATAACTTACTGAACACCCTACCCAAAGAGTGGACATAACAAGATGTCTATCCAACGTTTGGGGTACTGTTCATATTTAAGAGCTCAATTCATTGAATAGCAGTGATGCCTCTAAAAAAACTACTATCTTTATGACTCAATTTTTATACACTTATCATGAATAGATTTCTTCTTGTTATATTATTATGTGCCACAACTGTTGTCGCAGTGGCACAGGAGAGGGCGCCGAGATGGATGGCGAAGAGTAGAAATGCGATGCTTCTGGTTACTGCGTTTGATAGTAATGGAAAGGTGTTGAGAACAGGAACAGCGTTCTTCGTCTCAGCAGACGGTGAAGCGGTGGCTTCTTATTCGTTGTTCGAGGATGCAGCAAGTGCTGAGGCGAAAAGCTCGGATGGTAGGTCAACATATAAAGTCGACAGAGTTCTTGGTGCTGATAATATGTACGATGTTATTCGTTTCAAGGTTGAAGTCTCAAGACCGGTTGTTTTTCTTCCTATCGCAAATGAAAATGTGGCTGTAGATGAAAAGGTCTATATGATGCAATTCTCTACAGACAGGGTGCAACCTTTTACTGTCGGTACAATCCTTGAAACAAGTACTTTCAACGGTCCGTTTGCTTATTACAAGGTGTCGTTCCCTATTTCTGGATATGAAGTCAATTCTCCGCTTATTCTTTCTACAGGTGAGGTGATTGGACTTGCACAGGAGGATGCTTCCGGCCAGAGTGAGAATTCGTATGCCGTATCAGCAACTTATGCCAATAGTCTTAACTTTAATCTCATTGATCATATCGGGAAGGCTTATTCTTCTATCCAGATAAAGAAGGCATGGCCAAGTGATGTAAACGAGGCAGACTTTGTGCTTCAGAATGCAGCATCCGAGTTAGATATCGATAAATACCTGGAAGTGGTAAATGATTTTATTTCCGTTTTCCCTAATTCACCGGAAGGATATTCAAGTAGGGCGATGTATTATATGCTGATAGAGTCGCTCTCTAAAGCAATGGACGATATCACAACTGCGATAAATCGCAGCGAAGAGAAAGAGGAAATGTATTACAGAAAGGCAAATATGATATTCAGTGCCGTCGTTGAAGATTCTACTATAACAGAAGTGGGATGGAGTTCTGACGCTGCATTGGAAGCCGTAAACCAAGCGATTACAATCAAGGATAATGCGCTTTACAGATTGCTTCAAGGGCATATCTTTTTTTATATGCAGGACTACAATGCAGCCTACGCATCGTATGCAGTGGTAAATGATTCTGATATGGCATCGTTTGAGTCATATACACACTCGGTAGAAGCACTTGTACGTACAACAGGCTTTAATATTGGTGATGTAATAGACCTACTTGATAAGGCGATTGCTTCGACAGGCTATAGTCCGACGTTAGCTGCTGCTCCTTTGGTGTTGGAACGTGCGGAATGGAGATCACGCTTGGCTTTACATGATGAAGAAGTGAAGGATTATGATTTATATTATGACATAGTGAGAGGTGATGTGAATGCGGTTTTCTTCTATTTCCGTCATCAGGCAAAGATAAAAGCGGGCGACATGAATGGTGCTCTTGAAGATATTCAACAGGCAATAGCATTAGAGCCTGAGGCGGACTATCTCGCTGAGGAGGCATCTTTATTTATACGTATGGATGAATACGAGAAAGCATTGCAAAGTCTTAATAAGGCTTTGGAGATAAATCCGGACTTTGGAGCGTGTTATCGACTGAAAGGTGTTTGCCTTCTGCGCTTGAATAGAGCAGCAGAGGCTTGCGAAGCATTCAGTAAGGCAAAGGAACTTGGTGATCCGGTGGTCGACCGATTGATAAAAGATAATTGTGAATAACAACAAAAAAACCGGACGAGAAATCGTTCGGTTTTTTATTTATCCATGGACAGTGCTGCAAGATATGCTTTCATGCTTTCTGAGCAGTGTTCTGCTGCCCATTCTGTCACGTTGCCGTCATTGATATTCGCTACTTTTGCACCCTTGCTAACTAGAAACTTTGTTACCTCTATCGGGCACGTATTCTTATTAGAAACGGATTTATCAGCTGCTGCTTCCTCTATCGGATAAGCGTGCCATTTTGCCGACCATTTGTTTATATCAACACCTTTCTCTACGATGTATTTTACAATCTCAAGATTACCGCCAATCAAGCTATGGACGAAAATCGCCTCCCAATCATATTCAGCCGGCGCCTTTTGAGCAAGGAAAAGAAAGACCTCGCTGTGCCCTTTATACGCAGCAACTAAAAGAGGTGACGCCGTTTTTTGCTCATCAAAACTTAACTTTGCGCCCTTCTCTAAAAGATATTTCACGATGCTTATATGTCCATTCTCCGCAGCACAATGCAATGGCGACAATCCACCGCTCGTTTTATGTGCAATGTTTAGCTTGGCTCCATTTTCGACCAGAACGTTAACAATCTCATAAGCCCCTTTCCAAGCTGCTTGATGCAATGCCGTTTCGTGACCAGGCGTTTGGGCGTTCACATTTGCGCCCTTATCAACAAGGTATTGTACTAGCTCTTTATTTCCACTACAAACCCCTGCGTATAGTATTGATGTGTATGCTTCTTTGTCATACCTAGCTAAATCTACGTCTTGCGTTTCTATAACGGATTTCAGTAAGTCGAGTTCTCCTGTTGTCACAAGTTTGTGTAAATATTCAAAAAAAACTTTGTCCATCTTAGTGGGGGTTGTAAATGCTTTAATTGGAGTGTTCATGCCAAGTTAATGTTAAGAAGAATAATGGCTAGAATAAACAACTAACCTATTCATCTTCCTCTGTTATGTAAATGTTTTAAGAAGTAATGTCTTTTGTAAATGTCAAAAGTAGTAAAATAATCCAGAAATCTCAAAAAGCAATCTTTTCTATGTTTTAACAGAGTCCTTTCATACTTAGTTGAACACGCTTACGGGATAGATCTACGCTTAATACTTTGACTGTGACGTGTTGGTGGATAGATACGATCTCGGTCGGGTCACTCACGAAGCGGTCGGCAAGCTCGGAGATATGTACCAAGCCATTTTCTTTGACACCAACATCTACGAAGCAGCCGAAGTTTGTTATATTGGTCACTATCCCCGGCAGTATTTGTCCTTCGCGAAGATCTTCGATAGTCTTTATCGTAGGATCGAACGAGAATACTTTAATCGTTTGTCGCGGGTCACGGCCTGGCTTGTCTAACTCCTCGATGATGTCGTGAAGTGTTGGCATTCCTATCTTGTCGCTAACATATTTATCGAGGTTGAGTTTCTTTTTCAAATCCTTATTTGTAATAAGGTCTTCTACCGAGCATTGTAAATCCTTCGCCATCGCTTCTACGATCTTGTAGCTTTCAGGGTGGACGGCTGAATTATCCAATGGATTCTCGCCTCCTGTGATACGAAGGAAGCCTGCACTTTGCTCAAATACTTTTTCGCCAAGGCGGGGCACTTTAAGCAATTCCTTTCTTGTTCGGAACGGTCCATTAGCAGTTCGGTATTCGATAATGTTTTTCGCTAATACCGGACCAAGTCCTGATATATATGTAAGCAGATGCTTGCTTGCAGTGTTTACATTAACGCCTACTGCATTAACGCAACTTTCGACTGTTTGGTCAAGGCTTTTCTTCAATGCACCTTGGTCTACATCGTGCTGATATTGTCCTACTCCGATACTCTTAGCATCGATTTTGACAAGCTCGGCGAGTGGATCCATCAGTCTGCGTCCGATGCTGACGGCTCCACGTACAGTTACATCATATTCCGGAAATTCTTCTCTCGCTGTTGCTGAGGCTGAGTAAATAGATGCACCATTCTCGCTGACAACGAATACCTGAACTTTCCTGTCGTAGCGTATGCTTGTTATGAATTGCTCCGTTTCGCGACTTGCTGTTCCGTTCCCGATAGCGATTGCGTCGATTGCATAAGTCTCGACAAGGTGAGCTACCTTGGATGACGCCTTCGTCCGCTCGCTCTGAGGTGGATTCGGGTAGATTGTTTCATTGTGTAATAGTATGCCTTGTGCATCGAGACATACGATTTTACAGCCTGTCCGATAGCCTGGATCGACTCCTAATACTCGTTTTTGACCAAGAGGTGCAGCGAGTAATAATTGTCTTAGATTTTCAGCAAAGACACGTATTGCTTCTTCATCTGCCTTAGCCTTGCTGATATTTGCATATTCTGTTTCGATAGATGGCTTGAGCAATCTTTTGAAGCAATCGTCTACGGCATCACCTACATAGTCGGACGATTCGCCTCTGCCTTTTACGAAACGACGCTTTAATCGGTCAACAGACTCCTCATCGGGAGAGATACTCACCCTGAGTATTCCTTCAGCTTCCCCGCGACGGATAGCCAGAAGTCGGTGAGACGACACACGCTTTAATGGCTCGCTAAAAGCAAAATAATCCTGATATTTTGCTCCTTTCTCTTCTTTCCCTTTGATCACTTTAGCAGTGATTATAGCGGTTTGTTGGAATGAGTTTCGTACAATTTTACGTGCATCTTCGTTCTCATTGACCCATTCTGCAATAATATCGCAAGCACCTTGCAACGCCTCCTTTTCACTTGGAACATCGTCGTTAAGAAAGGAGAGTGTGCGTGAAGAAAGATCACGTTCGTTCTGCGCAAAGATGATAGTAGCAAGTGGCTCAAGACCTTTTTTGCGAGCTATTTCTGCCTTTGTGACTCTCTTTGGTTTGTATGGTAGGTATAAATCCTCAATCTCTGTCGCATCCCACGAGTTTTCGATTCGCTTCCGTAGCTCGTCAGTAAGTTTGCCTTGCTCCTCTATTGATGTAATGATTGTAGTCTTACGCTTGCTCATTTCAGTGAATCGGTCGAGGTTTTCCTTTATATTACCGATTTCAACTTCGTCGAATCCTCCAGTTACTTCCTTCCGATATCGGCTAATGAACGGGATTGTAGCTCCTTCGTTCAATAATTCGATTGTGCGTGCGACTTGTCTTTCAGGCAGTCCGAGTGACTGTGCGACGAGGGTATTGAATGATACAACCATATTGTGTGATTATTTTTTTCTTGGATTACGTTTAGGAGTGAAAGTTCTTTTCTTCCTCATATTCTTCTCCGGCTGATACAGAGGAGCTTCTCCTATTACTGGGTCAATAGGTATTTTATATATCTCTTTTCCCAAAAAGTCTTCTATCTTCTTAAATTGGAATTGTTCTTCTTCTGAGACAAAAGTGATTGCCAACCCTTCGCCACCCGTTCCACGAGCTGTACGCCCGATACGGTGAATATAGTCCTCAGGGTCGTGAGGAATGTCGTAATTGATTACCAGCTTTATATCATTAATATCGATACCACGCGCAACAACATCGGTAGCAACAAGGACATCGATGCGTCCGTTCTTGAAGTCTTTCATCACTTCTTCACGTTTAGTCTGCTCCAAATCGGAGTGCATCGCTGCTACATTGAACGACATTCTACTCAGAGTTGCAGCAAGGTCTTTAACTTTCATCTTCGAGGATGAAAAGATTATAACGCGTTGCGGACGGCTTTCTTCGAAAAGTTTTCTGAGAATTTTCAGCTTCTGGATTTCATAACAAATATATGCTGTCTGCATGATTGATTCCGGTGGACGTGATATGGCAATCTTTACCTCTTCAGGGTCTTTCATGATTGTCTTAGCTAGTGTACGTATCTTCGGTGGCATTGTTGCAGAGAACATAATCGTCTGACAGCTTTGTGGCAGCAATTTATATATCTGCATAATATCCTCGTTAAAGCCCATATCAAGCATTCGGTCTGCTTCATCTAAAATAAAGAAAGATGTGTGCGAGAAATCTACAGCACCCATCTTAATATGTGAAAGCAGTCGCCCCGGAGTTGCGATTACTATGTCTGCACCCATTTCTAACCCTCGCTTTTGCTGTTCCCATGCTATCCCATCAGTACCACCATATATGGCAACTGCCGATACGGGGACAAAGTAGCTGAAGCCTTCTATCTGTTGATCGATTTGCTGTGCAAGCTCTCGTGTAGGAGCCATGATGATTGCATTGATTGCATTATCCGGATGTTCTCCTTTGCTGAGCTCGTTGATTACAGGAAGTACGTATGCCGCTGTTTTACCTGTACCCGTTTGTGCACAAGCTATCACGTCCTTACCTTCCAATATAATAGGGATTGTAAGCTCCTGAACTGGTGTCGTCTCAATAAAATTCATTGCGTCCAATCCATCGAGGACGTCATATTCAAGATTTAATTCGTCAAACCTCATTTTGTATAGTGTTTGTTATCGGTGATCATAATATCTTTTGTAAATCTCATCATAAACACCATTCTCTTTGATCTTATTCAGCCATACATTCAGGCTATCCAGCAAAATAGGTGCATCCTTTCGAACAATCCACGATTGTAGTTGAGTGAAACTTATGTTTGTGTCAATATTTATCTCAGGGTAAAGACTTTGGTATGCTATTGCAAGACCATGATCGCAAACAGCGTAGTCAATCTCTCCATTTGCTACCATTACGATAAGTTGTTCGTCTGAGTATGTTTTCTCCTCAATTATATTTATGGAATTGCCAATTTCTCTCTCAAGATTTCTGAGGCGGAATTTCGCAGGTGAGTTTTGATGTACATAAATTTCCTTTCCTGCCAGATCTAATTGATTCTGAATAAACATTGGGTTATCTGTTTTCTGCACCAACACCTGTCTGTTCAGGGTTATTGGGTCAGAGAAAAGGAAGTCTTCTTTGTACTCAGTATTGATTGAAACATTCTGAGCAATAATATCGTATTTATGATCAGCAAGAAGTTCCATGCTTTCAGATAGCTGATTGCTTAAAGTGATATGTACCTCAAGTCCTGAAACATCAGAAATAGCCTGACTTAGCTCATATTGAAATCCCTGAATCGTGTCTCCTGAAATGTAATAGCCTGTTTGATTGTATTCCGTAATTATCCTTATAACGCCCTTGTTTCTAATCTCAGGGTAGTCATAACTGAATAGAATATGTGCAATGTGAAACTTCCTCACGCCGATTATTGTTGCGATTGCCACAAGCAATAATACCGAGTACAATATGAGTAATTTCTTTTGCTTCATTATGTTAATTATTGAAATTGACTGACAACCCAAACTTTATATGCATTGGATTTAGTGGATAATTGGCAAGCGAAAAATTGTTTGGAGCGACAACAGCCTGCCCAAGATTATACATCATTACAAAGAAACGAGTTTGTTTAAGGTGCAAATTGGCATAACCATTAACTAGTGGGTAATTACCTACCTTCATTTCTTGTCCGTTAGGCTGCAATTGGAACTGTTGAGTGGCAGGTTCGTAGTATGGAGCATTGTACTCTGTAAAATAATGCATATCAAGTCCCAGCTGAAGCGTTAGTACTTTCGCTAACTTCGTAGACATATATAAGTTGGAGTATAACGAAACAGCTGGGAGAGGCAATACTGCCTGCTCACTGCTTAGTTGGTATGCCACCTCATTTTCCCAGCCGAATGCCTTGTAATGCAAATCTTGCTTTAGTCTGGCTGTGAGTACCTGCAAATTGCTGCCGTATTGCTCCGGCTCTGCGTTAGCTGCGAAGTAAGTGTAATTCTGTATACTCTCGGTTCCTGCCGATAGCGATGTTTTAGTAGCTTCCGAAACAATCTCTCCGCCAATATATACTCGTTGAATATTGCTTAAATTCTTGTCCCAATAGAAATATCGTGACATATGACGCCTTTGAAAAAAGGCTGGTGTTGTATTCTTTAAATATCCGTTTGCTTTAATGGATATATTTTTGTTGAATAAACCAAACGTACTCATTAGTTCTCCTGTGGCACGAAACTCTCCAACATCATCACCAACGAAGCATAGTTCTCCACGAGCGTTATAGGTAAGTAGACGACCTTGTCTCTTTGAAAGTTCAGCTCCTATGTAGCTTGAAAACTCATCATATTCATTATTTGGAGAAAAGTCCAATGTCTGCACATCAGGAGGCAACATGCTCTCCCAGCTGTTTGAGGCGATAGGTCTGTCAGTTATCCCTGGGACAGGAGCCTGCATCCGAAAACGCCTCTTCTCTACTCGCATAAAGGCTGTTAACCCCATTTTAGCCCAATCCTGAAACCCTTCACGCAAAGAAATGGCGAATGTGTTTTTTAATGTCCACGACGACATCCTGTCAGATAACTCAGGGTCTATATTATACCTGTGTGAGTATATAGTGTCTAAAACAGATGTATTGCTCGAGTAGAAATGTCTTCGGTTGTCCTCATACTCCAATGTATGGATAAAGCTGGAAACGGGAATAAAGATTTCCTTATTATAGCCTTCCTCATCTAACACATCTAATGTTCTATGAAACCCAAGGTTATAACGATGTGTTAGAAAGAATTGCTTTCCTCGCACACGATTCCACGTATTTGTATATAAAGTAGGATAAGACCTTGTGTCAACTTCACGATTATTGATTGTATGTGCATCAGGGTTTGTAACGAATGTATTATCGCGAAGTCCTCCGTTTTCCCCATTGATGAAGCTATTATTGCTTATGTAAGCATTCAATTCGTATCGGTCGCTTCTATAACTGGAGAACAGACGATAACTAATCAATTTTGTCCCGTTAGAATTGTAAAATCCCCTGCCGTATATATAATCGAAGTCTCCACCAATATTTAGATGTCGTCCTAAATTAGTTGCCAGCGTTGCTTTAAGTCGTTCTTCCTTGCTTACGCTTGCCCCCGCAAAAGTATATGTTACATTTGTGTATGGTATTTTAGTATCGTAGAATAACGCGTTCTGTGGAGTTGTAATATAGTAATCGTAGGCATCTGCAAAGATAAAATCACGTTCCTCTTTTCGTTCCGAGAAAATGCGAGTCTGATGTGGTGAACCTATATTTGCAAGGTATGCTACAGATAAGGAATTTCCTTCTACTAGCGTACGATTGTAATAATTGAGTTTGTTTGTATCAAGTGAGGTTATATAGGAATCTCCTATGTGTTCGGTTAGAGAGTAGACATTTATAAGTTTATGTTCGATTGAATCGGTCAGCAGCAAACTATCCGGAATGGAATTGCTGTCTGCCAATGAATTAGATAAAGAAAAACGAGATTGCTGTCCCCCGCCTCTTGGGCTTTGGGCATATAGAGTTCCAATCGTTAGTATAAGAGACAATAATATATGTACACAAATTCTCATGGTATGCAAAGATAAAAGAAAAGGGCGTTTCTGCATAAGAAACACCCTTCTTTATAATCTTTTTACAAGGATTAGACTTTCTGTATAATCTCCATTCCTTTCTTTATAGCCGCTTCATTCATTGGTATCAACTTATGGTGCCTCTCCGGTAATGACTTTTTAAGTCCCAACAAAACGCTTTCCAATGTTACCATAGGACAAATTTTCAGCAGACCACCTAGTATAATCATATTGAACGCTTTTTCGTTTTTCATCTCTGCAACAGCATCCATTGCATCTACTCTGTAGATGTTAATGTCTGTTCTTTTCACAGGAAGATGAATACCATAGCCATCATATATAAGTATACCATTAGCTTTTACTTTGCTCTCAAATTTATCCATAGATGGCTGATTCAATATAATCGCGATGTCGTATTCGTTCAGAATAGGAGAACTGATAGGCTCATCACTTAGTATCACAGTAACATTTGCTGTACCTCCGCGTTGTTCTGGTCCATAAGATGGCATCCAGCTAACCTCCTTGTCTTCCATTAATCCGGAATATGCAAGAATCTTACCCATCGATAATACCCCTTGTCCACCAAAACCTGCTATAATAATTTCTTTCTTCATCAGTCTTTACAATTTGTAGTTACTCATTCTTTAAGTCTCCCAATGGATAAGCAGGGAACATATTCTCTTCCATCCATTTGTTTGCCTTTTCCGGGGTTGTCTTCCATCCTGAGGAACAAGTTGAAACAACTTCTACTAAAGACGTTCCTTTGCCTGCCATAGCATTCTCAAAAGCCTTGATGAGCATCTTTTTTGTCTTTCGGACAGCAGCCGGAGTTTGTACACTCTGTCTTGTAACAAGGCAAGTGCCCGGTAGTAAAGCCAACAAATCTGTAATCTTCAAAGGGTGTCCGTTCAATTCGATATCACGTCCGTAAGGAGTTGTCGCAGTAACCATACCTTCTAATGTAGTAGGAGCCATTTGTCCTCCTGTCATACCATAGATAGCATTATTAACGAATACTATAACAATATTTTCCCCGCGGTTTGCTGCATGTATTGTTTCCGCTGTGCCAATAGCAGCCAAATCTCCATCTCCCTGATATGTAAATACCATCTTGTCAGGACTAAGGCGTTTTATAGCCGAAGCAACAGCCGGAGCACGTCCATGAGCAGCCTCTATCCAGTCAATATCTAAGTAGTTATAGGCAAAAACAGCACAGCCTACAGGTGACACACCAATAGTTTTCTCTTCCAGCCCCATCTCTTTAATAACTTCTGCTATCAATTTATGAATAACACCATGACTACATCCCGGACAATAATGCATAGCATTATCATTCATCAATTCAGGTTTCTGATAAACTAGATTTTCTGGTTTTATTATATCATTAAGTTCCATCAAGTCCTATTATTTAAAATATCTGAGAATATACTGAATGATGCGTAGAACTATTGCAATTCCGCCGAAGGCCAAGGCATAAGAACGATCACTCATAAATAAGAAACACACACCGGCTCCAAGGGCAAGCATCATAAAGACTATCGTCATTATATCGTCAAGTTTACTTCCACGCATCATAAGGCTTAAAGTATTTTTTGTTTAAGGGCTTCTAATATTTCATCAGGAGTGAAAACGATACCACCCAATCGACCGAAATGTTCTACCTTTATTTTACCATTTACTGCCAAACGGATATCTTCTACCATTTGTCCGGCATTAAGCTCTACAGACAATATACCTTTTACTTTAGATGCATATTCTTGTATCACTTTAGTTGGGAAAGGCCATAATGTAATTGGGCGTATAAGTCCAAGGCGTAAACCTTCTTTTCTTGCGTTCTCTACAACTTTCAAGCATATACGAGCTGAACAACCAAATGCTACTAATAAATACTCTGCATCTTCGCAATTATATTCTTCGTAACGTACTTCAGCGTCTTCTATCGCTTTGTATTTATTCTGAAAACGAATGTTGTTTTCTTCCATCTTTGCAGCATCTAACTCCAATGATGTAATTATATTCGGCTTACGATTAGCCGGTTTACCCAGAGCAGCCCAAGGACTTTCTTTTCTGATTTCTTCCTCGGTATGTCTTTTTTTGAAAGGAGGGAGAACTACTTTTTCCATCATCTGACCGATAATACCGTCAGCAAGAATAATAGCAGGTGTATTATATTTAAATGCAAGATCGAATCCCAAACCAACAAAGTCTGTCATTTCCTGAACCGATGATGGTGCTAATGTTATCAGTTTATAATCTCCATGGCCACCGCCCTTTACTGTCTGAAAATAGTCAGCCTGACTTGGTTGAATCGTTCCCAACCCTGGTCCGCCTCTCATTACGTTTACGATCAAACAAGGAAGTTCTGCACCAGCAAGATATGATATACCTTCCTGCTTCAAACTAAGACCCGGACTTGAGGACGTTGTCATAACACGCTTACCAATACCGGCCCCTCCGTAAACCATATTGATTGCAGCAACCTCACTTTCTGCTTGCAGCACAACCATTCCGGTTGTTTCCCATGGTTTCTCCAACATCAATGTTTCAAGAACTTCAGACTGTGGAGTAATCGGATAGCCGAAATAACCATCGGTCCCATAACGAATCGCGGCATGAGCAATAGCCTCATTACCCTTCATTAATTTTATATCTTCTGCCATATCTTGGTCTCTGATTTTTCTACGTTATAGTTTTACCTTGTATATTGTCAAACAGGCATCAGGACAAACCAACCCGCAACTCATGCAACCAATGCAATCTTCCGGATTCTTCATATATGCGTAATGATAGCCTTTATTGTTTACTTCGCGTGGGTGGAGTTCTAAAACATCTGCAGGACAAGCGACAACACACAAGTCGCAACCTTTACACCTTTCCTGATTTACTACAACCGCGCCTTTAATTTTTGCCATAGTTTACTAATTATGTCTTTATGCGTAACTTTAACAAAGTTATTAACTAAACTCGTAATCGCAACATTTTACACCATTTTTAATGCCGAGCCAACGACCATAGATGCCGACTATTTGGTTTATGTCTCCCTTTAATTTCTATTGTCTTTATTTCGAAGATACTCCTTTGCTAATTCGAGAGATGATGCCGGTCTTTTTGTGAAGTTTCTCTGTAAATCTTCTAATGTTATGCCTGATTTAATATATTCAGACAAATCGTGGGGACTACTTTGTTGATAGTATTCATTGAATTTTTCGACGTCACCCTTTGAGAGATAAATCATAGCAATCTCGAAATGCACATGTGGTGCTTTAGGCGATATCTTCAGAATTTTCTTGAAGAATTTTAGAGCATTGTCAATGTCGCCATTTAGATATAGTGATTGCGCTATACGGTGCATTGTTAACAATCCCTCTGCGATGTCCTCTTCCTTATCCATTTCTTGGAAAAAGGCGTCAGTAATCTCTTCTATTGGAAGTTCGGTATTATTTGCTTCGTAACATTCGCTTTTGTATTTATTGATGGTAAGAAAGGATAGCAGGCGTATATTGTCCGGAAACAATTCTATTGCTTTCCCAAGCGCATCCATAGCCTCTTTTGTTTTACCCAACTCAATGCATACGCGAATTAAACTTATGTATACAGACACATCTATCTTCTCGACTTCCTGACGCAAATGTTCTTTTAAAAGATTGTAAGCATCATTGGTTTTTCCTTGCTCAATGTAACATTCGGCAATTAGTGGATTCACTCTTTTTGCTAAATCCTTGTCGATAGTCAGTATCTCATTATATATTTCGATCGCATTATTTTCTTTGCCAATCATGTGCAGGCAATATGCTTTAAGGATACTAATCTCCACATCACTTTCATTGGATGCGAGGGCGAAGTCAAATGCGTCAATGGCTTTTTCATATTCACCAATCTTTGCATATAGTTGTCCGAGAGTAAACCAATTGTCTAATGAATCAGGAGTTTCACCGATAAGTTCATGACAAAGTTCTATTGCTTCCTCAATCTCGCCGAATCCCTCTTGAAGAATACACAATTCATCCCTTAGGATTAAATTATTCGGGAAGAATCTTAATCCGCGTTGGATAAATTCCAAAGCCTCACTTTCTGTTAAATTGTCGTTTATTATGGGTGCAAGATACTCGAATACTTCTTCAAGGTCGGGTGATTTTTCCGCTATTAGCATATCCATATAGCATATAACCTTGTTGTATTCTCCCAATGCACAAAAACATTCCATACGGAACAATTCGACTTCGAGATCCTCTATATTGCCCAATTGGTTGATTGCCTCTAATGCCGCTTTGTAATTTTCGTCAAAAACATACATTTTGCACTGTCGAATCTTTAGAGACATATTGCCTGGATGTAATTGCAAACCAAGATCAATCAAATCGCTATAGTGCGAGATATAGTCGTCACTAATCTCTAACCCTTCTAACATTTCGTCGATTTCATCTGCATCAAAGTAAATTTCTTTACCTTGTTTCTTTGCAGATAAAAAGCGCTGTATGAGGTTTTCAACTTTGTTTTTTTTCATGTACCTTTTTTAGTTAAGTCTTATTTTGGACGTCAGGCCTTATCCTTAATCTTATTCCATGTATCTTTTAGAGATACCGTTCTGTTAAAGATTAGTTTGCCGTCTTTGCTGTCTGGGTCTAAGTTGAAATAGCCTGTACGTTGGAATTGGAAGTTGTCATACGGTTTAGCATTCTTCAACTCCGCTTCTACGCGACAAGCGGTTAGAATTGTAAGCGAATCAGGGTTCAAAAGTTCAAGGAAACTCTTATCCTTTTCTTCACTTGGATTTTCTACGTTGAACAAGCGGTCATAAAGTCTCACCTCTGCTGTTAAACTATGCTCGACAGACACCCAATGAAGAGTACCTTTTACCTTACGATTGCTCTCAGGCATACCACTCTTTGTTTGTGGATCGTACTCTGCATATATTTCTACAACTTCTCCTGTTTCATTCTTCTTGCAACCGGTGCATTTTATGATGTAAGAACTTTTCAGGCGAACTTCTTGACCGGGAGTCATACGGAAGAATTTCTTTGGAGCATCTTCCATAAAATCTTCTTTCTCGATGAATAATTCACGAGAGAAAGCTATTTGGTGTGTTCCTGCACTAGGATCTTCAGGGTTGTTGATGGTATCCATCATTTCAACCTGACCTTCAGGATAATTTGTTATTATAAGCTTAACAGGATTAAGAACTGCTGATACACGTGGTGCTCTTGCGTTCAAGTCCTCGCGAACGGCGTGTTCCAATAATGCTACATCGAGAATACCGTCATACTTAGTGTATCCGATTTTGTCGATAAAGCTACGGACAGACTCAGGAGTAAAGCCACGACGACGATAACCACAGATAGTCGGCATACGTGGATCGTCCCATCCATTAACGTAACCCTCTTTAACCAATTGCAGTAATTTGCGCTTGCTCATTACTGTATATGTTAGATTGAGACGGTTGAATTCAATCTGACGAGGATAGTAACTGTCGCCCTCTTTCAATTCGTTTATGAAATAATCATAAAGTGGACGGTGGACTTCAAATTCGAGTGTACATATAGAATGGGTCACACCTTCGAAGTAGTCACTTTGTCCGTGTGCAAAATCGTACATAGGATATGCCTTCCATGTCGTACCGGTACGATGGTGAGGGTGATTAATGATACGATATATAATAGGATCGCGGAAGTGCATGTTCGACGACGACATATCAATCTTAGCGCGAAGCGTCATACGACCTTCCTCAAACTCACCTTCGTTCATGCGTTGGAATAAGTCTAAACTTTCCTCTATCGGGCGATTACGATATGGACTGTCAACACCGGCTTGAGTAGGAGTACCCTTTTGTGATGCTATAACCTCAGCACTTTGTTCGTCAATATAAGCCTTGCCCTCCTTTATCAATTTAACGGCAAAGTCCCACAATTGCTGGAAATAGTCTGAAGCATAATACACTTCGTTCCACTTGAAGCCGAGCCATTGAATATCCTCCTTGATAGAGTCTACATACTCAACATCTTCCTTTTCAGGATTGGTGTCATCGAAGCGCAAATTACAAATACCATTGTAACGCTCGGCAATACCGAAGTCGAGACAAATAGCTTTTGCATGACCAATGTGTAGATAACCGTTAGGCTCAGGCGGGAAACGAGTCTGTAACCGTCCGCTATTCTTGCCCTCGGCTAAATCTTTTTCCACAAAGACCTCAATAAAATTGAGACTCTTTTTACCTTCTTCACTTAAATTGTTTGTACTGATATCGTTCATCTTAATACCTTCATTACTATATTGGGTTGCAAAGGTAACTAATTCTTCAAAAGCATCATAGCCGATTATATATTTTTCAGGACTTCACCTGAAAATCCCGCATGGAGTCTACAATGAAGTTCGATAGAAGAATTTTGCTGATGTCAACAAAATCTTTGCCTCTTTGTAGATTTTGTGCACATACACAATAAATACAACAAGAACCTTGAAAAACAACACCCGCTTTTCGGCATAAAAAGTGACAAAATGATAGTATTTTGACCGTTTTACTTACGCACATTTTTTAACACTTTTACTGCAGACTTGATTTCTGTCAAATTTTGACCAAAATACACGTTTTTTGGCTCGGTTGCATACATACACTTTGTCAAAAGTATGCATACTTTTTTAAAAAGTACACATACTTTTGCTCAAGTGTAAGTATGCAACTGAGCGAAAGTTCAAAAAAGCCTATTTTCGGAAAAGTTTCAAAAATCGACACCTCGTTAAAGGCC
>JGI996J12353_1000012_pt1 | contig 73822 bp, 65 predicted proteins | sample IntmicLarv5ML5BL_FD_12353 | JGI IMG/M metagenome (IMG submission 12353) | reverse complement strand
AAAGAATCGATAAATCTTAATTATTATTTGGCAGAATGGTTGCTGGAAAATATCGGTAATTACGACGATACAGATGGATTGGAAGTGGAAGCATGTCTCGATAGTGATGAGATAGAATTTAATGTTAGAAACGAAACGGCATTCATGCGGCTGCTCAAAGATATTTCGGCAGCATTTCGCATATTGGCGACCAAACACGCTAAGACCACGTTTTTCAGTAAATTCGTGAAAGACAATTATAACAACTATGGTTATAACGTTTTGCTCAATCGCAAAGAAAAAGAATTGGAAGACATAGATTATGCTGATTTGGTAAAAAATATGCTTGTGCCTATAATGTCAAAGGCGCTACAGGAAGGGTTCGAGTATTTCAATAAAACATTTGTAAAAATAGACGAAGGAGAAAATCCATATGAAGGAGAATACGCTGACAATGTGGACAAAACAATCGCTATCAGTCTCAATCCCAAGCAGAAAAGTATGATGTTTTATCGTGGCGACAAATGCAAGGGCAAAGAGTTTTTCAAGTTCAAAATGGGTGCAATCGTTTCAAGATGTATATCGCTTGCAACGGAAAAAGAAACTTATGCCGAAGAACTTGCTTATTGGTTTAAGGAAGCCGCTGACAATCTTCATTACCGTTATCAAAGGGGAATATCAATAAAAATTCCAGAAGCAGAAAATCTTGTGATTGAGGGTTCTGAATGATGTTATAGTGATTATGAATAACAAAGCACTTGAACAAATAATGCCAGCGCATAACAAGCGGCGAATAGCCCAGCATTGAACGGAGAAACCGAAAAACGCACTTGCAAAATCAATCGGTATAATTTTCTTGTTTACCGTCATTTGGAAAAAGATTTGTACTTTCGTACTTTGATAAAATTGATTTATAAGAGTAAAGAGAGTGGTGCATATAATTTTTACCATAAATCCATTGTTAATGCAATAATGTCGGTAAATCCGACAGGAGTTAAATTTATTTCCGTTGAAGACTGGGAAGATTAAATAAAAAGCCGGCACACAGCAATTAAGGGCTTAAAACGCAACTCCGCTGCGCGGAATAATCTCTTAATTATTAGCGGCAAGGCGGACAGCGAAGTGTTGAACTTTGAATTTTAGGCGAGAAATTAACCGTCCGAAAAGGACACAAAAATAATTGAAATGGAAAATAAAGAAAATTTGAAAATGACTAATGCAGTTTGGTTTATATCTTATAAATTAGTAAAAGGAGCCTCTATAGAGGACTTCTTACTTGCGCAAGAAAAATGCAACAATGAGGTTTTGTCTAAGAAAAAAGGCTTTATTTCTTGGAAAGTGCTTCGTGACGGCGATACGTGGGTAGATTTATGTAGTTGGGAAACAATGGAAGACGCCAAAAACGCCGAGAATAACGATGGCGAAACAAACCCTGTCGCTCAAAAATTCTATTCTTTCATAAACTTCAACAGCCTTAAAATGCAGTCTTTTTCTGTTGAAAAAACGTATTGATATGGACGAAAAACCATTGGTAAATAAAGAGTATTTGCTTGAAAAATTTCCCGGTAAAGGCGGTTGGACATATACGATTATTCCTGAAGTTCCGCCCGACAAAAAAGCCCCGTTTGGCTGGGTAAAAGTAAAAGGCAGTATCGACGGTTTTGAAATCAGCAAATACCATTTAATGCCTTCTGGAAAGGGAACATTAATGTTGTTTGTAAAGTCTGAAATACGAAAGAAGATAAAGAAACAGGCAGGTGATTGTGTTCATATCATTTTATATCCCGACAATGAACCGTTGGAAGTTCCCGAAGAATTGTTGCTGTGCTTGCAAGATGATGTCGAAGCGTTGCAGTTTTTTAATTCGCTAACCGAGCAAGAACAGTACAGTTATGTCAAGTGGATATATTCCGCAAAAACAGAACAGACAAAAGTTGATAGAATCGCAAAAACACTTATTAAACTTTCTAAACACCAAAAATTTACAGACAAAGGATTAAGATAAAAGCCAATCCGCCAATCATCAGACTGTCTAAAAACCTATTTATCCTCTTTGAGGATTGAATATTTAAAATCAAGCACGAATAAAGCAGCATTGAAAAATGCTTTTCAGACAGACTGCCGTTGGCCTCATTCGTGGCGAGAACGACAATGTATAAACTTTGAATTATATGATAATTGAACATGTTGCCATTTGGACAAATGATTTAGAAAAGTTGAAAGATTATTATGTGAAATTTTTCAGCGGAAAATCAAATCAGAAATATCGAAATCCTAACACATTATTTGAAAGTTATTTCATATCATTTGATTCGGGATGTCGGTTGGAACTCATGACAAATCCTGATATAAAAGAAAAAAATAGTCAAGCAAATTATACCGGAATTGCGCACTTTGCATTTGAAGTAGAAACCAAAAATGAAGTGGATTTAAAAGCAAATGAATTAAAAATTGCAGGCTTTCCTATTCTGAAAGGTCCAAGAATAACGGGAGATGGCTATTATGAATTTGAAACATTGGATATTGACGGAAATAAAATAGAAGTTACAACAAAATTAAAAACATGACAGAACAAGAAATGCAAGAACTTTCAGATATTCCGACTCTTAACAGCAATGCAGACATCCGAAAGATGTTACAATCTGAAATTGATACGAACGACAGTATTATTGCTATTCATGAGTATATTGGAAAACTGAGCAATTGGGGCGAGGATTTGGACAATCTTACAGAACCTCAGAAAATTTTTTATCTGAATCAAATTTTCGAAATGGAAGTGAATAACGGAGGAATTTCTCAATACTTTTTTAATTCGGGACAATATGCTCACGAAACGGTAAACTCGCTGAAAGCAATTAGCGCCTTGAAAACCGCCGAAATATTACAAAAATCTATTGATAAATTCCCAAAAGCAATAGTTCCGAAAGACGATGACAAACGAGAAGATATTTTGGAGAAAATGGAAGAAAAAAACGATAGTATTTGGGATAAGTTAGAAGACAAATTTTATGAGTATGAAGATGATTTAAATGACTTAAATTTAGCATATATTCAGCAACACATAAATGATTTCTAACATGAAGAATAGGCAAAAGATTAGAAAAGCATTGATAATTATATCATTTTTGCTTTTTCCCATAACAATTTTCTATCTTTCACCTTATTTAATCGTAATGGGAGCTGCAACAGGCATTATAGCCGGTAGCATGGTTATATTTACTCTTCAATTTGTCCTTTCACTTTTCTTTGGCAAATTTTTTTGCGGATATATTTGTCCGGGTGGAGGATTGCAAGAATGTTTAATGCTTGCCAACAACAAAAAGGTAAAAGGCGGAAAGTGGAATTATATAAAGTATTGCCTTTGGTTGCCGTGGATTATTTCGATTGTCATTTTGTTTATTCGTGCCGGAGGATTTTTGGAGCTTGACTTTTTCTTTCATATCACAAACGGTGTTTCTCTTAATGCGCCATTTACATACATAATTTACTATGGCATAGTCCTGCTCATTACCATATTGGCTCTTACATTTGGAAGACGCGCATTTTGTTATTATGCCTGCTGGATGTCTCCATTTATGGTAATCGGAACAAAAATTGCAAACTATTTGAAAATTCCGACACTCCATATAAAAGCCGATAAAGCAAAATGTATCAGTTGCAAAAAGTGTTCGGAAAAATGCCCAATGAGTCTTGATGTAGCAAATATGGTTGAAAACGAGAAAATGGCAAATTCAGAATGTATATTGTGCGGAGAATGCGTTGATATTTGTCACAAAAAAGCGATAAAATATTCGTTCAAAAAATAAAAACTATCTAGGAATATTCAGTAAATAGGAAAGAAGTAGCGTTTTGCTTTTTCGCCGAATGTTTCCGCTAGGAAACAAGGTTTAGTAATCAGTGAGCTTGCTCACTGGAAAAAGACTTTCCCTATCTATATCACAAGCAATGACCATTTCCCCTTAAAAAATCCTCTGCGGTCATTCGTTTTTTTCCGGCTTGCTGAATGGATTTCAATCGGATAAAACCGTCTTTTGTGCTGATATCTATTTGTTTTTTGCCGTCAGAAACGAGTCTTCCTGCTTCTAATTGATGTTCCTGTTTGATTTTTTCTGTTTCGAAAACCTTTAGACTAAGAATCTCTCCTTTCGATGTCGTTAACTCCGTCCAAGCAGTCGGGTAGGGGGACAATCCTCTGATAAAATCATAAACTTCTTTTGTATTTTGATTCCAATCAATCTTGCAAGTCTCTTTGAATATTTTTGGAGCCGGTTTTAATTCCTGATTTGTGTTATTCATTTCGTCCTGCGAAATTGGTTTTACACAATCATTCAAAATATCATCCACCGTTTTAATTACTAATTGTGCTCCTAAAAGCATCAACTTGTCGTGAATGACTTCGGCATTATCTGTATCTGCGATAGTGATTTTCTCTTGAGAAATAACTTTGCCCGTGTCAATCTCATGAGTGAGAAAAAAAGTCGTGATTCCCGTTTCTTTTTCTCCGTTAATTATAGCCCAATTAATCGGTGCCGCGCCCCGATATTGAGGTAATAACGAAGCATGTAAGTTGAATGTACCCAAACGAGGCATATTCCATACAACTTCAGGAAGCATTCGAAAAGCAACGACAATTTGCAAATCAGCATTCCATGATTCTAATTGCTCTAAAAAAACAGAATCTTTCAGCTTCTCGGGTTGAAGAAGCGGTAAATTTTGAGATAAAGCATATTGTTTTATAGGCGAATATTGAATCTTTTGTCCTCTTCCTGCCGGTTTGTCGGGCATCGTGATAACTCCAACAACATTGTATCCTCCTTCAACTAAAGCGCGCAAACTTTCCACAGCAAAGTCCGGAGTTCCCATATAAACAATTTTTAGCTCTTTCTTATTCATCTCTTCTTTGAATTAGGCATCTTCGGAAAAATTTTCTTGTAAAACTTCCCGATAAGCATTAAATATTTTTGATTTGGATATAAATCCTAAATAATGTCCTTCGTCATCAACCACCGGAAGATTCCAAGCTTTGGTGTCTTCAAACAATTGCATGATTTTATCCATAGACATTTTATTGTTGATTTTTCCCGGAGGAGAAATCATAAATTTCTTTACATTGAATCGTTCGTACAATTCCGGTCGGAACATAATATTACGAATATTGTCCAATAAAACAACTCCTCTTAATACATTATTGCTGTCAACTACCGGAAAAACATTTCGAGTTGATTTTGCAATGACTTTAATCATACCGCCCAAATTCATTTCCGGATGAATCTCTATGAAATCGCTTTCTATTACAGAATCAATATCCAATAGCATTAAAGTCGCTTTATCTTTATCGTGAGTCAACAATTCCCCTTTTTGAGCCAAACGAATGGAATAAATACTGTGTTTCTCAAAAAGCAGAATAGTAAAATATGCACTGATTGAGACAATCATTAGCGGCAAAAACAAGTCGAAACCTCCCGTTAATTCTGCAATCAAGAAAACGGCAGTCAAAGGAGAGTGCATAACCGCAGCCATCATACCAGCCATACCCATTAAAGCAAAATTTTCTTCAGGAAGATGACTACTTGGCAAGTAATTATTCATTGTGTACGAAAACGCAAATCCAACAACGCAACCCAAATACAGCGAAGGAGCAAATATTCCTCCGCAACCACCCCCTCCATTGGTGGCGCTGGATGCGAAAACTTTCATGAAAATAATGAAAATCAAAAAAACGAGAATCCCCCAAGTATAATCTTTTAATTGATAAAATAAACTGCCATTCAATAACTCCGAAGAGTTGCCATTCAGTAGATTTCCAATTGTGTCATAGCCCTCGCCGTAGAGAGGTGGGAATAGAAATATAAGAAGGCTCAACATTGTTGCTCCTAAAAAGAATTTTTTCCAAAATGTTTCTAGTTGGCGAAAAACGCCTTCAATCCAACTCATTGCCCGTGTGAAATACAGAGCGACTAATCCGCAAGCGACACCCAAAAGAACCACGTATGGAATCCGGTTCAAAGCAAACATTTCGACTTGACTAAACTTGAACATAGCATCTGTTCCGGTGAAAATATACGAAACGCTGGCGGCTGTTACCGATGAAATCAACAATGGAAGAACGGATGCGGTTGTCAAATCTAACATCAAAACTTCGATTGTAAATAGCAGTCCGGCGATTGGAGCTTTGAAAATTCCCGCAATAGCTCCTGCAGCGCCACAGCCAATCAAGAGCATGAGCGTTTTCTGTTCCATCTTAAATACGCGCCCTAAATTAGAACCAATAGCAGAACCGGTTAAAACGATAGGAGCTTCCGCTCCAACTGAGCCTCCGAAACCGATTGTAATGGAACTGGCTACAATAGACGACCAGGTATTGTGTGGTTTAATTCGACTTTTTCGTTGCGATATGGCATAGAGGATTTTAGTAACTCCGTGTCCTATATCTTCTTTTACGATGTATTTGACAAATAATCCGGCTAATAAAATACCAATAATCGGATAAAGAAGATACATCCAATTCGCATTTGCAATGTCAATCTTTTCGGTAAGCAAATATTGAATAAAATGAATAATCCCTTTCAGTACATTAGCCGCTAATGCAGTTAAAATACCAATCATCAAACTGAGTATTAAGATGAAATGTCTTTCTTTAATGTATTTTTCTCTCCAAGAGAGTATATTATCAAACCAAGTCTTTTCCATTTGTTTTATCTAAATGCCTTTACCTGTAATAATTGTTTTGACTGTGTAGATTAATATTTTTAAGTCTAATCCTAAAGACATATTTTCATAATACAATATGTCGTATTGCATTCGGTCAATCATTTCTTTAACATTAACTGCGTAACCGAATTTTACCATTCCCCACGATGTGATTCCCGGACGAACATTGTGAAGCAGATAGTAATAAGGTGCTTCTTTTGCAATCTGGTCGATATAATATTTCCTTTCCGGACGAGGACCAACCAAAGACATGTCTCCTTTCAAAACATTCCAAAATTGCGGTAATTCGTCCAAACGATATTTTCTCATTCTTTTGCCATAAGATGTTATTCGAGGGTCATTTTCAGAAGACAACGAAGGACCATTTTTTTCAGCATCGGTTTTCATTGTTCTGAATTTATAAATATTGAACGGCTTTCCATGATAACCGATTCTTTCCTGTTTAATGAAAATCGGTCCCGGAGAGTCTAATTTTACTCGAATCATTAAATAAATGTAAACGGGGAGCAAAAGTAATAAAACAAGTAGAGAAATCAATTTGTCTAGTGCAAATTTGATGTTTTTTTCTGCTTCGGAAAAATTATTCGCAGTTACATCAATTAAAGGAACGCCAACAATTGTTTTTATTTTCATTCCTCCGGTTAGCAATTTTGAATAGCTTATGGGCAATTTTATGGGCAATTTATATTCATAAAGAGAATATAATAAGTTAAGTAATTGCTCTTCGTCATTTGAATCTAAGGCTACAATTAACTCTTCAATGTCTTGTTCTTTTATAACATCGCCTAAATTTTCCAGATTCCCGATAATCGGTAAATTTGTATTGTTGGTATTTGTTGAATTTGTATCGGTGTTGATAAATCCTAAAATAGTGTAGCCTAAAGCATCTGAAGGTTTATCTAATTCTTTTTTTGTTGCTTTTGCTTTTTTTCCGTTTCCGAGTATAAGCCCTCGAATGCTCCATTCTCTTTTTTGAATTTTCCTTGTTGTTTGGGAAGTAATAATTAATCGACCAATATAAGTAAGCACAAAAGAAAATAGAAATAAATAAGAAAATTGTTCATAATATACCCGAAACGATTCGGGTAAGTTTTTCAATAATATCGTAAAAAAGATAATAATTGTGCCGAGTATAGAAATTTGAAGAGTTGTGAAAAATTCGGATAAACGTGATTTTTCAAGAGGTTTGTTATAATATCCTGAATAATAATGCAATATCAACCAGACAAAAGGAATAACCATTTGTCCTTTCAGCACATGTTTAAATTGCATAAAACTCCACAAATCAGGAAATCCTTGATGTTGTGCGATTAAATAATAGCGAACAACATTAAAGATAAACCATGCTAGAGATGCCGATAAAAGGTCAGAAACAAGGTATTTAATTAATTGTGATTTTTTTTCCATTTATTCACGGATGACTTTTACTAATCCTCCTTTTCCTAATTTTATAATTCCGGACGGTTTTGCACTTCCTGTGTCTTCTTGTCTATAATTAACCACATAATCAACCGCATCAATAATCTCTGAACTGATTTCCGAAAAGTTGGCCGGAGCTGGCATTCCGCTAATATTGGCTGATGTTGAAACTAATGGTTTCTTCAATCGTTGGCATAATTTTTTTGAAAATTCTTCATTTGTTACACGAATCCCCAAGCTACCGTCTTCCGCAATCAAATTAGAAGCAATATTTTTAGCTCCCGAATAAATGATTGTCAATGGTTTTTCCGAAAGCTCAATCAAATCGAGAGCTATGTCAGGAAGTTCATCAACATAATAATCTAATTTCGCAGTTGAGTCGATTAGAACTAACATAGACTTTGAATCAGACCGTTTTTTTAGGTCATATATTTTTTTTACCGCATCCGGATTCGTTGCATCGCATCCAATTCCCCATATTGTATCTGTCGGATAGAGAATAATTCCACCTTTCCATACGATTTCACACGCTTTTTTAATTTCTTCTTCCATTGCTATTTCTTGAATGAAGTGCAAATATAAGATATAAATTAGCTCTTGCGAAAAAAACACAAAGAAAATAGGAAATTTTTCTTTAAAATATTTACAATAAGTCAAAGAAGATTTTTATTCCCTAATTCTATTTTTCAAATCCATACTTCCATGTAGAATTCTTATAACCTCTATTTCCTCACTTGATATTATCCTATAAAATATTACATGTTTATTTGTTCTATATCCGAATAAATTCTTTGTGATTTCCTCGTAATTCTTTCCCAAATCAGGATTGTTTGCAATTTCCAGACAAGAACTAATCAACATTTTGTAATACAAATCAGCCTGAATTTCTGACCAGACTTCGAATGTGTAATTCCATATATCTGTCAAATCATCAACAGCTTTGTTTGTAAAGCGATATTTAGCCATTTAATCTTTTCCCTTTTAAGGATTCAAGATGTTTTTGAGGGTCGAAATTTATAGCAACTCCACTATCTAAACCTTCTTGAATAGCGTTTCTCAAGACAGAAATATAGTTATCTTCGGCTTCCAAAAGTCTTAATCCGGCACGAATGACTTCGCTGGCATTTTTATATCGCCCCTGTGAAATTTTATTTTCGACAAAACGCTCAAAATAATTCCCTAATGCTACTGAAGTGTTCTTTCTCATAACTTTATTTTTTGTCAAAGTTACCAATATTTGGTAGGAAAGGCAAAGTTTTTATCTTTTTTTCTGCCAGAGACTGAGGTTTAATTCCTGTTTACCGTCATTTAGAAAAAAAATCTTAAATTGTAAACTAAAGGAAAAGAAAGTAATTGATAAATCAACAAGCGATAGAATTGATTTGTCGAAAAGCAAACCCAATTCGGTTTTGTCAGTCTAGGCGTATGCTTGCAGAAAGTTTAGTGGAAATTTGAAAATTTAGCGCCATTCGAGTTTTCGTGCTCCCCGCCCGACAGAAATAAATATTTAACCTTAAATAATGCAAAATTTCACAATAAATGATTAACTTTACAAGTTGATTCAATAGTTCATATTCTATCGTGCCTAGCATTGATTCTAGGTCACTATTAGATGTTTTACCCATTAAATTGTAAAACAAAAGAATCAGACTTATGAGAGAAAAAAGAAAAAATAAAACATATATAAATGACAAACGAATGGAATTATCAACTCCCTACACACGAACAGATACTTAAGCAACAGGACCTTTCTCAGATATTTGGATTAAGCCCCGCTGTTTGCCTTTTATTGGTGCAGAGGGGAGTAAGTACGGAGGAAGAGGTGCAAAAATTCTTTAGCCCAAGTTTAAGGCATTTACACGACCCGTTTGAATTTCCGGATATGAGGATTGCTGTAGACCGTCTTGAGAAAGCTTTAGGGAATAAAGAGAAAATTCTTGTTTATGGGGATTATGATGTCGATGGCACTACGGCTGTAGCGCTAGTTTACAAGTTTTTGGAGCAGTTTTGCTTAAAGTCTAATTTGGATTACTATATTCCGGACCGTTCGGATGAAGGTTGTGGAATTTCCGTACAGGGAATCGATTATGCTTATGAGAACGGAATTACTTTGGTTATTGCATTGGATTGCGGGATAAAGGCAAATGAAATGATTGCTTATGCGAATACCTTAGGTATTGATATTATTGTTTGTGACCACCACATGCCGGACGAAGAATTGCCTCCTGCAGTTGCTATTTTGGATGCAAAAAGAGAGGATTCTACTTATCCATATTCGCACCTTTCCGGTTGTGGCGTGGGATTTAAATTTATGCAGGCTTTTGCGTTAAGTAATGGAATCGAATTTTCTCGCTTGAAGAATTTACTGGATTTATGTGCCGTAAGTATTGCATCGGATATTGTTCCAATTACGGGCGAAAATCGTGTTATGGCTTGTTATGGCTTAAGCCAGTTGAATCAAAATCCAAGTAAAGGATTAAAAGGAATTATCGATGTTTGCGGTTTATCCGGAAAGGAAATTACAATCAGTGATATTGTTTTTAAAATTGGACCGCGAATCAATGCTTCCGGTCGGATGATGAACGGAAAAGAAGCTGTGGATTTACTTTTGGCGAAAGATTTTAAGTCGGCAAGAGAAAAGAGCGAAAATATTGACCAGTACAACGATGACCGTCGGGAGTTGGATAAGCGAACAACAGATGAGGCTTATGCGATTATCGCGGAAAATCCCGGTTTGGTAAATGGAAAAGTGATTGTCGTTTTTAATCGCGATTGGCACAAAGGAGTAATTGGAATTGTTGCTTCTCGTTTGACGGAAAAATATTATAAGCCGGCGATTGTACTCACAGAATCCAATGGATTTATTTCCGGTTCAGCTCGTTCTATTACCGGTTTTGATATTTATGCGGCTATCGAATCGACAAAAGATATTCTTGAAAATTTCGGAGGGCACACTTTTGCGGTTGGAATTACTATTCGGGAAGAGAATCTGGATTTTTTCAAAGACCGTTTGGAAGCCTATGCTGATAAAAATATGGTGGAAGAGCAGATGACTCAAACTTTGGATATTGACATGGCGTTGGAGTTCTGCGAAATCAACAACAAATTACTTTTGGATTTGAAACGAATGAATCCTTTTGGACCGGACAATCAAAAACCGGTCTTTTGTTCGTTTAGAGTAAAAGATTTTGGAACGAGCAAATTGGTAGGCAAGGATTTAGAACATATTAAATTGGAACTGATTGATGATTCTTCGGACAATATTATTCAGGCAATTGCATTTAATATGCATTCTTTTTACGATGATATTAAGGCGATGAAGCCTTTTGATATTTGCTATACAATTGAAGAAAACACGTATAACAACAATATGACTGTACAATTGTTGATAAAAGATATTCGAATGAGTTCTTAGCTTTTTATTTTAATGAACCAATTTCACGAAATCCTTAAGCAATACTGGGGTTATGATTCTTTTCGTTCGTTGCAAGAAGAAATCATAACTTCTATTTATGAGGGGAATGATACTTTGGGCTTAATGCCTACCGGTGGTGGAAAATCCTTAACTTTTCAAGTTCCGACATTATTAATGGACGGGATTTGTATTGTTGTTACTCCTTTGATTGCTTTAATGAAAGACCAAGTGGATGCTTTGCGTCAAAGGGGAATTAAAGCGACAATGGTTCATTCAGGAATGAGTCATCAGGAAATTCTGATTGCTTTAGAAAATTGTATTTTTGGTAACTATAAATTCCTTTATGTTTCTCCGGAAAGATTAAGCTCCGAATTGTTTCTCGCGAAATTGCAGGATATGAATGTCTGCATGATTGCCGTTGATGAATCTCATTGTATTTCTCAATGGGGTTATGATTTTCGTCCGGCTTATTTGCGAATCGCTGAATTGCGGGATTTCCTTCCGCAAGCTCCGGTTTTGGCATTAACGGCTACTGCGACACCGGAAGTTATTGAAGACATTCAGGAAAAATTACATTTCAGAAAAAAGAACGTATTTCGAAAAAGTTTTGAACGAAAAAATATTGCTTATATTATTCGTAATACGGACGATAAACAGTTTGAAATCACCAAGATACTTCGTAATGTTCCGGGCAGTGCGATTGTATATGTTCGGAGTCGCAAAAGAACAAAAGAAATTGCGATAGAACTTCAACGACAAGGAATTAATGCTGATTTTTTTCATGCAGGATTAACTTCAGATGATAAGATTAACAAGCAAAATAATTGGAAAGAAGATAGATGTCGCGTAATGGTCTGTACCAATGCTTTCGGAATGGGCATTGACAAGCCGGATGTGCGCGTTGTTATTCATTTTGAATTGCCTAATTCGCTGGAAGAATATTTTCAGGAAGCGGGAAGAGCCGGGCGCGATGAAAAAAAAGCCTACGCAGTTGCCTTATATACTTCGAGAGACCAAGCACAATTAAAGAAAAGAATCAAAGATGAGTTTCCCGATAAAGAATTCATCAAAGATGTGTATGAAAAATTGGCTTATTTTTTTCAAATAGGAATGGGAATGGGAGCAAATAAAGGTCATAACTTTGTTATTGAACAATTTTGTTCTGCTTTTCACTATAATATAGCGCACGTTCATAGTGCATTGAAAATAATCGACTTAGCCGGTTATATTGAATATTTGGAAGAAACCGATAAACATTCAAAATTGATATTTACGGTTAATCGAAATGAACTTTATTTGTTTAACGAGCTAGAGCCTCAATTGGACCAATTGCTTCAAATCGTGCTTCGTTCCTATACCGGACTTTTTGCTGATTATGTGTATATCAATGAAACTTTGTTAGCTCAACGCTTAAATATTACAATTCACGAAGTTTACGAAGGATTAAAATCCCTTTCAGCTCGAAATATCATTCATTATGTTCCGGCAAAAAAAGTTCCGACCATTTATTATGTTCAGAACAGAGAAGAATTGAAGTACCTTGAGATTCCTAAAAATATTTACGAAGAACGTTCTAATCGTTTGAAACAAAGGGTTGAAGGCGCTATTTATTACGGAACGTCCAAAGATGTTTGTCGCAGTAAAATTCTTTTAAAATATTTCGGAGAAAAAGAGGTTCAAGATTGCGGACATTGCGATGTGTGTCTTGCTAAAAAGAATGAAAATTCGGATTCTTCTGTGATGAAGCAAATTTTTGATGAAATACAAAAACAATTATCTGAAAAAGAAGTATATTTGGAAGAATTGTTGCGAATAATGGATTATCCGGACGAGAAAATTATTAAAGCAGTAAGGTTTTTAGCGGATAGTAAACAGATTCTGTTTGAGGATAATAAATTGAAAAAAAATTGAGACCTCTCCCTCCGCCCTCCCCCCGAGGGAGGGAGCTAGGGACGCAAAATTCTGTAAAGAGGTGATATTTTTAGAATATTGAAAACATCATTTCTCTTAGCTCCCTCCCTTGTGGGGCGGGCGGGGGGAGAGGTCCTAAATGAAAAAGTATGAAATTATCGATTATTATTGTAAACTACAATGTGAAATATTTTTTAGAACAGTGTTTAGATTCGGTACTTAAATCTATTCGCTTGGTTGACGCAGAAATATTTGTAGTAGATAATGATTCGCCGGATTGTTCGATAGAATATCTAAAACCGAAGTTTCCTCAAGTAATTTTTATCGAAAATAAGAATAATGTTGGTTTTTCAACTGCTAATAATCAGGCAATTGAATTGGCTAAAGGCGAGTACATTCTTTTGTTGAATCCGGATACGGTTATTGGAGAAAATACGCTCGTTCGCGTTTGTGAATTTATGGATGAACATCCGGACGCGGGAGGATTAGGCGTGAAAATGATTGACGGTTCTGGAGTTTTCTTGCCTGAATCTAAAAGAGGTTTTCCTTCTCCTTGGAATTCTTTTTGTAAAATGTCCTGTTTGTCAACTCTTTTTCCCTTTTCGAAATTATTTGGTCAATATCATTTGCGCTATTTAGATGAAAATGAAGTGAATGAAGTGGATGTTTTGGCGGGAGCTTTTATGTTGTTAAGAAGGAAAGCTTTGGATGAAGTCGGCTTATTGGATGAAACATTTTTCATGTACGGAGAAGATATTGACCTTTCCTATCGTATTCGTCAAGGAGGGTATAAGAATTTTTATTATCCGGAACCAATCATTCATTACAAAGGCGAGAGTACGAAAAAAGACTTTAAGTATGTGCGGAATTTTTACAATGCAATGCTTATTTTTTACGATAAACATTATCCTCAAGCCGGATTGTTTCATAAAACCTTGATTCATTTTGCGGTAAATTTTAGAGCCGCAATTTCAGCTATTGGTAAAATTTTGCCATTTAAATCGTCCGCAAAATCCGGAGAAGAGCAAATATTTGACACTTCAGAATGTACTTATGAAGATATAATTCAATCAATGGATAGAGGAGAGAAAAAACTTTCTTACAAAATATGGAATCCGGAAAGAAAAATAATGATTGGACCTAACGAAATATCATTAGAATTAAGAATTAAGAATTAAGAATTACAAATTGTTTATATACATTTCATTAAAAAAACAAGAGAACGTCATTTTACAATTAACATAACACAAGAATAACTAGATATGGCTTTTTTAGAAAATGAAAACATCTTATTGCGAGCATTGGAACCGGAAGATTTGGATGCTCTGTACAAATGGGAAAATGATTCCACGCTTTGGCATTATGGTAGCACATTGACTCCTTATTCCAAGTTTGTATTGCGAGATTATATTTCTAATTCCGCTACGGATATTTTTCAATCTCGTCAATTGCGGCTTATGATTGTCGAAAAAAAGACAAATAAATCAATTGGAACAGTTGATTTGTATGATTTTGACCCCTTGAATCTCAGAGCTGGTATCGGTATTCTTTTAGATGCTGATTATCGGAATCAAAGCTTTGGTTTTCAAGCTTTACACTTAATGCGAGAATACGCTTTCCGTTTTCTTTTATTGAAACAATTGTATGCTTATGTGCCTGAAACAAACCTTCCGAGTTACAAATTATTTCAAAAAAGCGGATACCAAGAAGCGGGTTTGCTAAAAGCTTGGATAAAAACAGATGGTAATTTTATGGATGTTTATTTTATGCAATTAGTGCATTTTTAGGATATAAATTTCCAGATAATGCAAAAATATCATCTAATTTCTGTCGAAAAAAAGCTCTCGATAGAGAGCATACCTAACTAAGCAGTATTCTCAGAATACTGTACAGAAGAAACAGATACATCACATCCACTTGTCTGCAGCGCAGGCAAACCTAATCCAACCAATCAAAAAGATAACTGTCGTTGTATTCCACCCGAAAAGCAGCTAAAAGCGCCAAATACTCTTCTTTGAAATTCCGTTCTTTATGATGATTATACTGATTAGCGATATAAGTCTTAACGGCTTCAACCTGAGATTGTCCATAACTGAAAGCCCCATATCCCGTTTGCCATTCAAAGTGTTCTTTTATTAGACGACTTTCATTAATATAACGACTTGAAAACGATTTGATGTCTCGAACCACATTTGCTATACAGACAACAGGCTTTATACTTACCAATAAGTGAACATGGTCGGGATTGCAATAAATAGAAATAGGTTTGCATTTGATGTTGGATGCGATTCCACAAATATACTTTTCAATTTTGTCTTTTGCCTCGGGAATAATAAGTGACTGCCTGTTTTTGACAGCAAAAACTATTTGCACGTACAATTGGGTGTAAGAATTAGCCATAGTAATTTTGGTTATTTGTTAAGATTTTTAGGGTGCAAAAGTAGCAATGTTTTTTGGTATTTGCAAGGTTTTGTTTGCCTGCTCTGCAGGCAAGTGGGCGTGATGTATCTGTTTCGCCTGTACAGTATTCTGAGAATACTGCTTAGTTAGGTACGCTCTCTATCGAGAGCTTTTTCTTATACCGGGTCTACATCGGATTATTTATTATTAAATACAATATAGCACTGTATAAATTTAGAAAGTCGAACAATTATGAAGAATAATATAAGAGTTGAACGAGCCATACTCAGGATAACACAACAGCAATTAGCAGAAATGATTGGAGTAAGTCGCCAAACAATTAACGCAATAGAAACTGAAAAGTATGTGCCTTCGACTGTATTGGCTCTGAAGATAGCTAAAGTGTGTAATAAAAGGGTCGATGATATCTTTTTTCTTGAAGATACAGATTGAAAAATATATAAAAAGAGAAAGGTATTAATGGTAAAAAAGTAAACCTATCAAAATCAAAGGATAAATCTGTATATTTGTCCTTTGATTTTGATAGGTTTATATTTATTAACGCCAAATTTGGAGATATTTATGACCGCAATTAATCTTTAGTATAAATGGGTTGTCATTACCATAATGTTTTCATTCAATGCAAAAATATCATCTTCACAATCGACCGGATAGAGAAATTACGGATAAGCAAGAAATCCTTCATTTGTTGAAAAACGGGAAGTACGCAACTTTGTCTTTGTGTAAAAATAATACGCCTTATATTGTTACTTTAAGTTACGGATATGATGAAAGTACAAATTCATTTTATTTTCATTGTGCAAAAGAAGGCTTGAAACTTGAATTTATCCAATCCAATTCTCAGGTGTGCGCTACAATTATAGAAGATGGTGGATATATTCCCAATGAATGCGGACATTATTATAAATCGCTTGTGTTTTGGGGAAATATAAAAATCCTTTCTGATTTGGAGGAAAAAAGAGCCGGAATGAATGTTATTTTGAATCAGCTTGAAAATGATACGGATATAATTGAAAAGAAATTAAATTCCTCTCAATCTTTATATGAAAAAATGGTTGTGTTGAAATTGGAAGTTTCTCAAATTTGCGGAAAATCAGGAAGATAAATGTTCTATTTATGGAATGGATAATATCGTTTATGTGTAGAGACGCAATGCTTGCGTCTCGTTTCCGAATTGTTCAAATCCGAATTGTTCAAAATGAGACGCAAGCATTGCGTCTCTACGCTATACCGGGTCTACATCGTATTGGACTATAACATAACGAAACGCCGGATTGCTCAATATCTGAGTTTGAGTATTTTCCAATATTTCTCGCAAGGCAGCCAAAGATGCATTTATTTCAATTTTCAGGAGCATTTTTTTGATATACAGATTTTGTACTTTCCCAACAGCCGGTTTATCCGGCCCAAGAACTCTATCGCCTAATTTTTCTTTTAATAACAAAGCATATTGATTCGCTAAATCATTTAATAACGTCTCATTTTTATGTTTCAAAGTTATTTGAATTAAGCGGTAAAAAGGCGGATATTTGAATAATTCCCGTTCTTCCATTTGCATCTGAAACATTCCTTCGTAATTTTGTTGCAAAACCATTTGAATAAGAGGATGTTCAGGGTGCGAAGTTTGTAAAATCACTTTTCCCTGCGTTTTTCGCCTTCCGGCTCTTCCTGCGACTTGCGACATTAATTGATAAGCTCGTTCGTAAGCTCTGAAATCCGGAAAATTCATCAAAGCATCTGCGTTTAATATTCCGACCAAATTTACATTTTCAAAATCCAAACCTTTGGAAATCATTTGAGTACCAATTAACAATTGCGTTTGCCCATTTTCAAAACGCGAAATAATTTCTTCGAAAGATTTTTTAGTTTTGGTCGTATCGGCATCCATTCTATCAATCGCAATTGTTGGAAACACTTTTTGTATTTCTTCTTCCACTTTTTCAGTTCCATAACCCATTGGTCGCAATTCCGAATTTCCACATTCCGGACATTGCGTGGGTAATTGATATATTTTCCCGCAATAATGACAGGTCAGCTGATTGTATTTTTTGTGGTAAGTGAGGCTGACATCACAAAAACGACATTTGGGCGTCCAATCGCAAATTTTGCAAATAACACTGTTTGCAAATCCTCTTCGATTTTGAAATAATAAAATTTGTTCGCCTTTATCCAAAGATTCTTTCATCTGTTCTAAAAGAATAGGAGAGAAGATTGTTTTCATTTTTTTCTTTCTTCTCAATTCTTTCACATCAACCGGAATAATCTCCGGCAATTCCGTATTTTCGAATCGTTTATTCAGTTTTACATATCCATATTTTTCAATTTTCGCGTTGTAAAAAGATTCGAGAGAAGGCGTTGCACTTCCTAAAACGACTTTTGCGCCATGCATCGTTGCTAACATGATAGCTGCATTTCGCGCATTGTAACGAGGAGCAGGGTCTTGTTGTTTGTAACTCGCTTCGTGTTCTTCATCCACGATAATTAAGCCTAAATTCTTGAAAGGCAAAAATATAGAAGAACGAACACCTAATATAATTTGGTATCCTTCATCGTGAAGTAAATTATTCCAAATTTCGACACGCTCCAGATTACTTATTTTTGAATGGTAAATACCCAGTTTATCGCCAAAAAAATTCTTTAGTCTATCCGTAATTTGTGTTGTTAAGGCAATTTCCGGCAGAAGAAACAGAACTTGCTTATTGAGTCGCAATGTTTCTTCAATGAGATGAGTATATATTTCTGTTTTTCCGGAGGAAGTGACGCCATGCAAAAGGCAAACATCTTTACTCCGAAAACTCTGAATGATTTCATTGTGAGCTTGCTGCTGCAATGGGTTAAGCGTATGGAGAGGTTGCGTTTCTTTGTTGTAATTTCCTAATCGGCTGACCGTTTTTTCAAAGCTTTCAAGTATTCCTTTTTCGATTAAACCGGAAAGAGCGGCATCGTTGGATTCGCTTTTTATTAATAATTCTTTTTTAGATATTTCTTTTTCGGAATTATTATTGCCTTTTGCAAATTGAATGAATGCGAGTAATAATTGTTCTTGTTTTGCGGCTCTTTTTACTTTGTTAAATGCATTTATTATTGATTCTTTTCCATTATACGAATGCGTCAATCGAATGAAAGTTTCTTTTTTTTCAGAATAAGAAATTGCTCTTTCAGAGCGAAAACCGGCAGGTAAAGCAATTTTGAATACTTCGCCTAATTTGCATAAATAATAATTGGATAGCCATTCCCAAAAACGCAACTGAGGACGGCGAGTAATTGGTTTAAGGCTTTCAACAGCCACAATGGGTTTTATTTTTTCAATATTTTCAGGAGGAATCTGTTTGATATGCGAAACAATCCCCGAATATTGCTTGTTTTTTCCGAAGTTGACTAATACTAAACTGCCGCTTACAATTTGTGCCTCCATTTCGGGAGGCACAAAATAGGTAAACGTATCGGCTAAAGGAACCGGTAGTATTACTTCAATATACATTTAGAAGAAATAAGCTGCTGTAATAGACCAAACTCTTGTTTTTCCTGTCATATCCGGCAGATTTAGATTTAGACCAGGAATATCATCTGTATCCATTTTTGCACTAAAATCATCTGTTAGCCCTAATTGATAGTTAACCCCAATTTGTAGTTTACTTAATAATTCAACACCTACTCCAAAATTTAAACCAGCACCGAATGTTTTGTCTTTCCATTCTTCGCTCAAATTATCAGAAAGATTGAATCTTGCATAAGGACCTGCACTTAAATAAGCTCCTGCTGCAACCAAATTAATTTTGTATTTAAAATTTACAGGAACATCCAATGTGTTTGTTTTAAAAGTTTCGGTTTCCCCATAATCTTTAACCTTAAATCCTTGTTGTGAATACAGGACAGCAGCATCAAGTCCGATGCCGATAATAGGAACTGTAAATTCTATCATAGGACCAACTTGAAATCCGGTAAGATTTTCGGCATCTACAACATCACTCCATTCGTCATTAATCGAAACACTTGATAAATTGACTCCGGCTTTTAATCCATATTTAAGTTGAGCTTGTGTTGTTATTCCAACAAACAATAAAGCAATTAAAAGAATAAAGCTTTTTTTCATAATAAAAAAATTAATAGTTTATAAAAAAATAATAAAAATCATTGTTAATTAGTCTTTCAAAAAATAGACAACTGTAGTTACTACCCTCAATGTTTTAATGTGAGGAGAGTTTTCGTCCCTATCCGAAATAGACATTTGTCCTTGTGCTGCTGATTTTATTTTGCCCAATTTACTTTCAGAATCTGTGGCAAATTTTTCAGCGCTAACACGAGCATTTTTTGTTGCTTCTTCAATCATTGTCGGTTTGACATCGTTTAAACCGGTAAAATTATATTTTATCGGATTTTCATATTGGCGATTAGCTGAAACGGCTATGCCTTCTTTAATCAAAGATGCAATTTGGGGAATTAATGCTCGAACTTTATCAACATCACTACTAGCTACTGTAATAATGGATGTGCCGTTGTAACGGTAACGAACATCTTGAGGAATATATCTTTCGGTTTGAAAATCAAGAATATCGGGAGGCGAAACGGCTATTTCATTTTCATTAATGCCATTGGATTTAAGAAAGTTCAATACTTTAGCATTGTTTTTCTCAATATCATTATAAAGAGCAAGCAAATCATTGTTTACCTCTTTAAACAAAATCGGCCAAATTACTTTATTTGCAGAAACTTCTTTTTCAGAAAGACCTTTTACGGATATTACTCTTTCTGAATCTTGAATGCTGGTAAATCCACTTTTCAAGAGTATAGCTCCAAGAAAAATTCCCAGACCAATAAATAAACCACACCAGATGACTCCTTTGTCTTTCATAAAAATATTATTTTTTGTTTTTCAATTTAACGAAAATGAGCCTTTTGTGTAAAATTATCAAACATAGTGCCATTGCGATAATTAAAAACAAGACATTATTCTACTCAAAAATGAAAAATAATCAAATAACTAATGTTGCAAAATTAGTAAAATAATCAAAAAGAACAAATTAAGAATTAAGAATTAAGAATTAAGAATTAAGAATTAAGAATTAAGAATTAATGGGACTAATCATGAAAATTGTGGAACTGGAAAAGTTTCGATTTGCGTTCTGTCCGTAGGACTGAATTTAATTAACCCCCAATGAGACGCGTAAGCGATTGGGGGCTAGTGAGATATTCCTGTGGAAGAGTGTTAGGATAACATCATTAAATATCCAGATATATAACTTCTCCGGATTCGATGTGATAAACAGCTCCTAAAATTTGTATTTCTCCCGATTGATAAAGGTCATTTAAAATAGGAGTCGAATTACGTAACTGGTTTACACCGTCAATAACGTTAGCTTCTACTGTGAGCTGTTTCAAATCCTCAGCATCTTTGTTGCCCGCGAACACTCCTTTTACTTTACTTCCACCTCCTATTGCTTGTACAATAGAAGCAATATGTCCCGGTACAGGCTCGGCATGTTCACTGCAATTATGTGCAATTGTTGCATTGACAGCGCCGCAACTTGAATGACCCAAAACAACAATTAATTTTGTTTGAAGAACTGCCGCCGCATATTCGACACTTCCTAATTCATAGTCGCCCATAACATTACCCGCAGTTCTAATCACAAATAAATCGCCTAATCCTTGGTCAAATACTATTTCTGGTGGTATTCTTGAATCAGAACAACTAACAATGACAGCTTTAGGAGCTTGTCCTTGAGTTAATTCTTGTACACGTGCAGCGTCTTTATTCGCATTCTGAGGAGTGTCTAGAATAAAACGTTGATTCCCTTTTTTTAGTAATGTTAAAGGGTCATCGGTTGCTTGGTCTTGCAACTGTGCACTAACAACTGATGTTTCCGGATTTTTGGAGGAATTACAATTACAAGAAGAAATTCCGATTAGCAATGCAAATAATATCACACTTGCCATAAATGAACAAACTTTTCTCATTCGTTGATTATTTTATAATTTTAAATTTCGGGATACAAGATACATATTATTTCGTTCATGACAAAAAATGGAGTTTGCTTACTTGGGTTTATTATATTTTCTTAATGATTTTTTATAATTGCGAATAATTGTCGTTTTATGTAATACGATTGTCTCGCTTTTTTAATCTCTTAAAGCAGAATTAAGTTAAAAAGTTCCTATATTTGCAGGCACAAAAATTGACTTATAGCGAAAGCTAATAATTTATACAAATTTTGAAAAATGGATGACAAAATTGCAAATCAAATGGAAATATTAATAGAAAAAAAACCAATAACCCTGGAAGATATAGGAAAAGAAACCGCTATTTTGCCCTTGAAAAACATGATGTTTTTCGCTGGAGTACCAACTCCTGTCAATATAGGACGCTATAAATCATTGAAATTAATACAAGATATTCACAAAAAAGAAGGCGTTTTGGCCGTATTCTGCCAAAAAGACGCAAGTGAAGATGACCCCGGTTTTGACGACTTGTATCCTGTGGGTTTAATTGCTCAAATCATCAATGTTGTAAAAGAAGATAATGACAATACGACCGTTTTGCTAATGGGCGAAAGACGGGTTCATTTAGACAAAATAACTGCTAAAGAGCCTTTTTTGAAAGGGAAAATTTCAGTATTAGAGGAAAATGTTCCGGCAAAATCAGATAAAGAATATAAAGAACAGCTAAAAACAGTCAAGGAGAAGACGCTTCAGATGTTGACCACCAAAATGGGTTTGCCTGAATTTGTGTTGGATTCATTGAGAAAATCGAAAGATGTTAATTATATCACGAATTTGGCTTTTACCACTGTTGAATCTTCCATTGATAAAAAGCAGGAAGTAATGGCTTGTAATGATTTGAAGGACCGCTACAATAAACTACTTTCTTTATTGGACCATGAGTTGCAATTGCTTGAAATAAAAGAAACTATTCGCAAAAAAACGCAGGTTGATATTGATAAACAACAGCGGGAATATTTTCTTCAGCAAGAAATGAAGAATATTCAAGAAGCTTTGGGTGGAAATATTCAAGATATTGAAATTAAGGAAATTAAAGAGAAAGCGGCTGGTATTAATTTTACTCCTGAACAACGCACTCTTTTTGAGAAAGAATTAAAGAAATTGGAACGCTTGCATCCACATTCGCCGGATTATTCGACACAAATGGCTTATATTCACAATATTCTTTCATTGCCTTGGAATTATTATACAAAAGATGATTTTAATCTTATTCGGACAAAGAAGATATTGGATAAAGACCATTTTGGATTGGAACAAGTAAAGGAGCGAATCGTTGAACATTTAGCCGTTTTGAAATTGAAAGGCGATATGAAATCTCCAATTTTATGTCTGTATGGTCCTCCGGGAGTCGGAAAAACTTCTTTGGGAAAATCCATTGCCGGAGCATTGGGACGAAAATATATTCGTATTTCTTTGGGCGGCTTGCATGATGAGGCTGAAATTCGAGGTCATCGCAGAACCTATATTGGCGCGATGCCCGGACGAATCATTCAAGGCATTCAAAAAGCAGCGTCTTCTAATCCGGTAATCATTTTAGACGAAATCGACAAAGTTGGTCAGGATTACAAAGGAGACCCAAGTGCGGCTTTATTGGAAGTGTTAGACCCGGAGCAAAATTTTGCTTTTCATGATAATTATTTGGATATGGATTTTGACTTATCCAAAGTGTTGTTTATTGCGACAGCCAATTCATTAAGTACCATTTCGCGTCCCTTGTTAGACCGAATGGAACTGATTGATGTGAGTGGTTATATCATGGAAGAGAAAGTGGAGATTGCCAGAAAACATTTATTCCCCATTCAATTGGAGAATCACGGTGTGCCAAAATCCAAATTTGACATTCCAAAGAAAACATTAGAGGTAATTATCGAATCTTACACGCGCGAATCGGGAGTTCGGGAATTGAATAAAAAAATTGCAAAAATATTGCGGAAAATTGCTCGAAAAATTGCAGAAGAAACAAATTATCCTCAAAAATTGAGTGTTGAAGACTTATACGAATATTTGGGTGCAATTGAATATTCCAAAGATAAATACGAAGGAAATGATTATGCTGGGGTTGTTACGGGTTTGGCTTGGACGGCTGTTGGCGGCGAAATTCTATTTGTCGAAACGAGTTTGAGTAAGGGAAAAGGAGCCAAATTAACCTTAACCGGTAATTTAGGAGATGTGATGAAAGAATCTGCCGTTTTGGCATTGGAATACATTAAAGCGCATGCGTCTCAATTGAATATTTCGGATGGCGTATTTGAAAATTGGAATGTACATATTCATGTTCCGGAAGGAGCAATTCCCAAAGACGGTCCAAGCGCTGGAATTACAATGACTACGTCTTTAGTTTCTGCATTTACGCAATGTAAGGTGAAACCGAATTTGGCAATGACCGGAGAAATGACTCTTCGCGGAAAAGTGCTTCCTGTGGGCGGAATAAAGGAAAAAATATTGGCGGCAAAGCGAGCCGGAATAAAGGAAATTATTCTAAGTAAAGAAAATAAGAAAAATGTGGATGAAATCAATGCGCTTTATTTGAAGGGCTTGACTTTTCATTATGTGAATGATATACAAGAAGTATTGGATGTGGCTCTATTGAAAGAAAAGGTAAAGAATCCAATAGAAATTCAATAAATTTCATCTTTCCCCTCCAACAAAATCAAAGCATGTGCCGTAGGCACAATGCCTCAATAGCCAGGGATTTTAATCCATGGCGCGTATCATCGCCATACAAACCAACATACATTATCATTACATAAACCAGGGATTAAAATCCCTGGTTATTGAGGCATTGTACCTACGGTACATTTCGTTTAATTCTTAATTTATAATTCTTAATTCATAATTTTATATGACCCCTTGTGCTATCATTGCTTTTGCCACCTTCATAAAACCGGCGATATTAGCACCTTTCACGTAATTAATATAACCCCCTTTTTCTTTTCCATAAATTACGCATTGCTCATGAATCGCGTTCATTATTTGATGTAATTTCGCATCCACTTCCTCTGCCGTCCATTGAATATGCATTGCATTTTGAGTCATTTCCAATCCGGAAGTTGCGACACCCCCTGCATTTACCGCTTTTCCCGGAGCAAATAAAACACCTTTTTCAATAAACAAATCCACCGCTTCAGCCGTGCAACCCATATTGGAAATCTCAGCAATACAACTTACCTGATTGTCGATTAACATTTGTGCATCTGTTGCATCTAACTCGTTCTGAATCGCACAAGGAAGAGCAATATCCACTTTTTGTTGCCAAGGACGTTTTCCCGGAAAAAACTCAGCATTATATTTCTCTGCATAAGGAGATACAATATCTTCGCCCGAAGCCCGAAGCTCAAGCATATAGTCAATTTTTTCGCCTGAAATCCCTGCCGAATCATAGATGTATCCATCCGGTCCGGAAATCGTTACCACTTTTCCGCCTAACTCATTGGCCTTTAATGCGGCACCCCAAGCGACATTCCCGAATCCGGAAATTGCGATTGTTTTTCCTTTGATGTCCAATCCTTTTTCTTTTAACATATTGACCACGAAATAGATTCCTCCAAAACCGGTTGCTTCCGGTCGGATTAAAGAACCTCCGTAATCCAAACCTTTACCCGTAAAAGTTCCGGTATTTTCATGTGCCAGTTTTTTGTACATTCCGTACATATAGCCAACCTCCCGAGCGCCGACACCAATATCGCCGGCCGGAACATCAGTATTTGGACCAATGTATTTCCATAATTCCAATATAAAAGCTTGACAAAAACGCATGATTTCAGCATTCGATTTTCCACGAATACTAAAATCAGAGCCGCCTTTTCCGCCACCCATTGGAAGAGTTGTAAGCGCATTTTTAAAAGTTTGCTCAAATCCTAAAAATTTAAGAGAAGATAAACCAACCGAAGCGTGAAAACGTATTCCTCCTTTGTATGGGCCTATAGCATTATTGAATTGCACACGGTAACCTAAATTTACCTGCACTTTTCCACTATCATCCACCCACGGTATCTTAAAAGAAAAAATACGGTCCGGTTCTACTAATCGTTCAATAATACTTGCTTTTTCAAATTCAGGATGCTCATTATAAACATCTTCGATTGAAAGAAGAACTTCTTTTACGGCTTGCAAATATTCATGTTCGCCCGGATGTTTTGCTTCCAATGTTTGGAGAATAAGTTCTGTTTTCATAGCATTATATTTTTTTTGTAACTTTACAAACTTAAGAAATAAAACATAGATAAGCAAGAAAAAATGGAGCATATAATTGACATAAAACAGTTGGTATTGAAAGATACTTCTTTTGCTAATTTGATGAATAAGCGAATCCTGAATGTTTTGCTTATCGCGACTCGATATGATGCCTTTATGTTGGAAGATGATGGGCGAATTGATGAGCAAATTTTTAATGAATATACTTCTTTAAGTTTACGATATCCACCTCGATTTACGCAAGTTACCACTGAAAACGAAGCCTTGGAAGCATTAAACAGTCAAATCCACTTTGATTTGGTTATTTGCATGCCTAATATGGACGATTCGGATACTTTCGCGATTGCCAATCACATAAAATCTTCTTATCCCGAAATTCCGATTGTTGTGCTGACACCTTTTTCGCGAGAAGTTACCCGGCGGGTTTCCAATGAAGATTTATCTTCGATTGATTATGTTTTCAGTTGGTTAGGAAATGCTGAATTGCTTTTGGCAATCATTAAATTACTCGAAGACCGAATGAATGCGGATGACGATATTGCGTCTGTCGGCGTACAAACCATTTTGTTAGTGGAAGATTCCATTCGTTTTTATTCTTCGGCTTTGCCTTATTTATATAAATTTGTCTTAAAACAATCCAAAGAGTTTTCCAAAGAAGCTCTAAACGCTCATCAACGAACGCTTCGAATGCGTGGACGACCTAAAATTTTGTTGGCTCGTTCTTATGAAGAAGCCGAAAATTTGTATGATAAATACAAAAACAATATGTTGGGAATTGTTTGTGATATGAGTTTTAGCCGACAAGGAGAAAAAGATAATCTTGCCGGATATAAATTTGGATGCAAAGTGCGAAATGAAGACCGTTTTGTTCCGATTATTTTTGATTCTTCCGAATTTTCCAATAAAATGTATGCTGAAGAGCTTAATTGTAGTTTTGTTGATAAGAACTCAAAGTCTTTTCCCCAAGACCTTCGGAAAGAAATAAAAAATAATTTCGGTTTTGGCGATTTTGTTATTCTCAATCCCAAAACAAAAGAAGAAGTGATGCGAATCAGCTCTTTGAAAGATTTGCAAAAGAAAATATTTGATATACCGGACGATTCTCTTGTTTATCATTTGTCACGCAATCATTTTTCCCGCTTTTTTTATTCCCGCGCGATATTTCCGATTGCAGAATTTATAAAAAGAATTGATGTTTCTGATTATAAAGATATGAATGAAGCGCGTCAAGTAATCTTTGATGTAATAGCTAGTTATCGCAAAATGAAAAACTCAGGAGTGGTCGCTGTTTTTGAAAAAGACCGTTTTGATGAGTATTCTAATTTTGCAAGAATAGGAGAGGAATCCTTAGGCGGTAAAGGGCGCGGATTGGCTTTCATGGGACAAATGATTAAGCGAAAAGCAAAAGATTTAGATGAAAAATTTCCCAACGCAATGGTTCGAATTCCCAAAACGGTTGTTCTCGCAACCGATATTTTTGATGAATTTATGGAAGCAAATGACTTGTATGAGATTGCTTTACAAGATTTGCCGGATGAAGATATTCTTCGTTATTTTTTGAAAGCGAGCCTTCCCAAAAGATTAATTGAAGACTTAATCACATTTTTTGATGTTGTCAAAACGCCGATTGCAATCCGCTCTTCCAGCTTGTTGGAAGATTCTCACTATCAGCCTTTCGCCGGGATTTACAGTACCTATATGGTTCCAAAAGTAGAAGACCAATACGAGATGTTGGAAAAAATCAGCAATGCAGTTAAAGGAGTATACGCATCTGTGTTTTTTAAAGACAGCAAAGCTTATATGACGGCGACTCAAAATCTGATTGACCAGGAAAAGATGGCGATTGTCTTGCAGGAAATGGTCGGTCAAAATTACGAAGAACGTTGTTATCCAACTATTTCGGGAGTTGCCCGTTCTTTGAATTTTTATCCGATTGGCGATGAAAAACCGGAAGATGGTATTGCGAATATTGCTTTGGGATTAGGAAAATACATTGTAGATGGTGGAGTTACACTTCGATTTTCGCCTTTGCATCCGCACAATATTTTGCAAACAAGTGTTTTAGATTTTGCGTTGAGAGAAACACAAACTAAATTTTACGCTTTGAATTTGAAATCCTTAAATGCAGACCAATTTTCTACGGATGATGCTTATAATTTGCTGAAATTACCGGTTAAAGAAGCAGACGCCGATGGAACATTACAATACATTTCTTCCACTTACGACCCGTATGACCAGGTTTTAAGGGATAGTTATTATCCGGGCAAAAATCGGAAAGTGATTACTTTTTCCGGCGTACTTCAATACGATGTTTTTCCTTTGGCGAAAATACTGGACTATATACTAAAATTAGGTCAGGAAGAAATGGGGCGTCCGGTAGAGATTGAATTTGCCGTGAATTTGGAGAAAAATCAAAATAAAGAGGTTGACGGAACTTTTTATTTTTTGCAAATTCGACCAATCGTTGACACAAAAGAAATGATGGACGAAGATTTGACTCAAATCAAGGAGGAAGACACTTTATTGTACTCTAAACATGCTTTGGGATATGGAATCTCAAACGATGTTTTTGATATTATTTATGTGAAAACAGAAACGTTTAATGCTTCTAATAATCAGTTAATTGCTTATGATATAGAGAAAATAAACAAGCAATTTGTTGAAGCAGATAAAAATTATGTTTTAGTTGGTCCCGGAAGATGGGGAACAAGCGATTCTTGGCTTGGAATTCCGGTAAAATGGCCTCACATTTCCAATGCACGAGTAATTGTGGAATCCGGTTTGGAAAATTACCGCATCGAACCGAGTCAAGGGACTCACTTTTTTCAAAACTTAACATCTTTTGGCGTTGGTTATCTTACCATTAATCCCTATATAAAAGATGGCTTTTTTGATGAAGATTTTTTAAGTAAACTTCCTGCAGTTCAGGAAACAAAATACCTTCGTCACGTTCGTTTTGAAACTCCCATAATTGTTAAAATAGATGGAAAGAAAAATATTGGTTTGGTAATGAAGCCGCTATAAATGGCAGAGCAAACGTATTTAAACCTCGCTGGCGCGGATTTGTAATCCGTGCCTTTATATCTGTTTGGCACGGATTGCAAATCCGCGCCAGCGCCAGTGTGGATTAAATGCGTTTGCCCGCTATAAATGGAATATAGAGAAGTTTTTTTGAAAAAATTGGGTAAATTACTTCCTTGTCGTTACCTTTGCGCTCTATTTAAATTACATATTAAAATACACAGGCATAATGAAAAAATTGAAAAGAGTTGCAGCAATACATGATATCTCTGGTTTTGGAAAATGTTCTTTAACCGTTGCTTTGCCCATTATTTCTGCAGCAGGTATTGAAACTTCTGTTTTGCCGACAGCGGTTTTATCTACTCATACAGGAGGATTTACAGGATTTACTTATCGCGATTTGACGGAAGATGTGGCTCCTATAACGGCGCATTGGAAATCTTTAGATATTAAATTTGATGCAATATATACCGGTTTTTTAGGTTCTTTTGAACAATTGGATTTAGTAACTCAGTTTTTTGAAACATTCAAAACGAAAGAAAATCTTATTTTAGTAGACCCGGTAATGGCTGATAATGGGGAATTGTATAAAATATTTACTCCTGAATTTGCTCTCGGAATGCGGAAATTGTGCGAAAAAGCAGATATTATTGTACCTAATTTAACGGAAGCGGCTCTTCTTTTGGGAGAAGCTTACAATCCGGGTCCATATACAGAAACTTATATTCAAGAAACATTAAAAAAATTAAGCGATTTAGGTCCTAAGAAAATTGTTTTGACAGGCGTGTTTTTGAACGAAAAAGAATTGGGTGCCGCTACTTATGATGCCGCAACCGGAGAAATTGCTTATGCTTTAGAAACACGAATCCCGGGTCATTTTCATGGAACGGGAGATGTTTTTGGTTCGGCTTTACTATCAGCTATTTTGAATGGTTTTACATTGAATGAATCGGCAGTTATTGCGGCTCGCTTCACAACATCAGCGATTAAAAAAACGGCAGAAGCAGGAACAGATATTCGTTTTGGCGTTAATTTTGAACAGAGTATTCCTGAGTTTTTGAGAGATTTGAAACTTTCTTAATTTATTCCATAAATAAATTTATAGTATGAAAAAGATTATAGCTTTTATTAGTATTGCAATTTTGTTTTTTTCTTGTGATGTAGCACAACAAGTAGCTGGAACATATCAGCTTACACAATGTAAGTATAACTACAATTCAATTTCGAGCTTAACATTGGCTGGTGTTAATTTGCAAAATGCGAACAGTTTGTCTTCCTTGAATCCGCTTAACTTGGCAAGTCTAACTTCTGCGTTTTCTTCAAAAAGCGGCTCATTGCCTTTGAATTTCACCTTAAATTTAGACGTATCTAATCCGGGCGTTCAAGCAGCTTTATTAAGCGGTTTAGGTTATATTCTTGAAATTGATGGTCATGAAATGACAACCGGCTTTATTGACCAAAAACTGCAAATTGATGGAGGACAAAAAGCTTTATTGCCTATCAATATGTCTTTTGATTTGAAAAAAGCATTGAGCGGACAATCATTAGATGTTATTAAAAATTTAGCTTTTAATTTTGCCGGCATAGGAAGTAGTTCGAGTGATGTTACTGTAAGATTAAAACCAAGTTTTAACGTTGCAGGTAAAGTAGTTAATAGTCCTAATTACATTCCGGTTTCTTTCAAATTGAATAACAAATAAATGTGAGCGGAAATCACCGGTACGCGCGTTGTTGAAAAATAATTAGAATAAATACATTGAACAATTCGAAAACATACCTGTTCTTTTTATCTTTTTTATTTCTTTTTTTTGCTTGCGAAAAAGAGGAAACTTTTGAAGATGAAATACCTTTCAGCACACATCGCAGCATATTAGTGTATTTGGGAGTAGATAATAATTTTCATGCCGAAGCTCGTGAGAAAATTGAACAATTATCAGCCAATTGGCACAAAGATATGAATGGCAATTTACTTGTATATGCAGATGCGGGCGAGTCTCCGGTGCTTGTTCATATCTACCACAATAAATTAAGAGGTAATGTTATTGATACACTTGCTATCTATCCGAAAACAGAAAATTCAGCTAACCCAAAAACACTTACTCGTGCATTGGAGCGGATGCAAGCAGATTTTCCTGCAAACTCCTACGGTTTAGTTGTGCTTTCTCATGCCACTGGTTGGGTTTCAGCAGAAATGTCAACTCCTTCAATTGCTTTACGTTCCGTTATCCAAGATAAAAGTACAACTGAGTCAAATAATTACATGGAATTATCTGCCTTTGTTGATGCAATTCCTTACAAACTTGACTTTATTGTTTTCGATGCTTGTTTTATGGGAGCAGTAGAAGTCGCTTATGAATTGAAAGACAAAACAGATTATTTGGTGGCATCTCCTGCTGAAGTTTTGGCTCCGGGTTTTGTTTACACTTCTATGATGCAACACCTGTTTCGACTGCAATCGGACCCGATAGCTGTAGCGCGAGATTTTTTTGAGTGTTACGATGGACAAAATGGCATTTATCGTTCAGCAACAGTTAGCGTTGTGAAAACTTCCGAATTGGAGGATTTGGCTGCATTTACGGCTGATGTGATTGCTGCTTCGGGCAAAGGCGAAGATTTGATAGATTTTGTGCAAAATTTCGGTTACGGAAGGCAAAAAATATATTTCGATTTGGGGGATTATCTGCAAAAATTATCCCCCGAACGATATGATGAATTACAAACGATATTTGAACAATGTATAATCTATAAAGCGAATACCCCGTTCTATTATTCGGGAGTCGGAAGACAACAAGCAATCAACACATTTAGCGGTTTGTCAGTCTATATTCCGCAAGCAGCTTATCCCGTGGCTAATCGGCAATATAAAGATTTGAAGTGGACCAAACGAGTGTATTAGGCGAAAGAGAGGTTTCCCTTTTTTGCAATAAGCATACAATTATTTACAATTCTGTCCGTTAATATTAGGAATGAAAAAAAACATTTTCATATTATTTATATGCTTGTTTGCCGGATTTCAAGGAGTAAAAGCGCAATTTGATACTCAATTAAGTAATTATTGGGCTACAACCAACTATTTCAATCCCGGTAGCGTAGGACAAAGCGGAAATCTGGAATTAACCGGATTGTATCGTTTGCAATGGCTCGGAATTGAAAATGCACCCAAATCAGGAATCGTATTGGCTGAAATGCCTTTTAATTTTGCCGGAAGAAATCACGGAGTGGGAGCGAGTATGTATAATGACCAACTCGGACTTTTCAAATCAACGGTTATTTCGGGACAATATGCGTACATGACTAAGTTGTGGGGCGGCAATTTAGGAATTGGTATTCAAGCGGGTTATATTCAAGAATCGTTTGACGGAACAGGCATCGATATTCCTATAGATGATGAATATCATGACCCGAATGATGAGGCAATTCCGACAACAAAAGTTTCCGGTTCTTCGATTGATGCTTCATTTGGAATTTATTATAAAGGCAAAAATTGGTATGCAGGTCTTTCAGCAACACATTTGTTAGCCCCCAAATTGGAATTAGATGATAATTATATTCTGGAGATTCCCCGCTCATATTATTTTACTGCGGGATACAATATACAATTAAACAATCCGTTATTAGAGTTACGGTCGTCTGTTTTGCTGAGAACAACAGAATTGAGTTCTTGGACTGTAGAAGGAGATTCCTTGATAAGCGTAACAGAAAGCAATACTTTAAAAGGCATGTTAAAACAATCGCAAATAGATGTTTCATTGAGAATGATTTACAATAAAACATTTTGGGGAGGAATCTCTTGGCGAAAAGGAGATGCTTTAATGATTTTGTTAGGAGGCAAATTTAAGATGTTGGAAGTCGGTTATGCGTATGATTTTCCTATTTCTGACATAATAAAGGAATCTTCCGGAAGTCATGAATTGTTTGTGAAATATGTCTTGGATATGAATTTAAAAAAAGGAACTAAAAGTAAACACAAAAGTGTTAGAATACTGTAAAATATGAAAAAGTTAATTTTCTTGCTCATTGTGGTTGTGGTTTTGACTTCTTGCGGAAGGTCATTTTCCGGTGATGGAGGTGAACTTACGGGTGTAAGTGCTCCGTCTTGGAGCGAACCCAATCCTCATGGAATGGTACTTATAAAAAGGGGCTCATTTGAAATGGGACCAGCCGAAAATGATACGCTTTGGGGAATATTTCAAGATTCCAAAGGTGTTTCTATTGATAATTTTTGGATGGATGAAACTGAAATTACGAATTCAAAATATCGTCAGTTCGTTTATTGGGTAAGAGATTCCATTATCCGAGAACGCTTGTATGACCCGGCTTACGGAGGCAATGACTTATTTAAAATAGAAGAAGACCGCGATGGCAATCCCTACGAACCGCCTATTTTGGATTGGAGAAGACCGATTCCAACAGAAAGAAGAGCAAACGAAGATGAATTGTTAGCGATTCATAGTGTCAATTGGACACATCCGGTTACAGGGGAAACCAATTTAGACCCGGAACAAATGATTTATCGTTATTCTTATTTTGATGCCGGACAAGCTGCATTAAGACGAAACCGTTTGAACTCGGAAAGGCGAAATTATAATACAGATATAGCAGTTGACCCGAATGAAGTTGTTTTAATTTCAAAAGATACAGCTTATGTAGACGATGAAGGTCGCATTATTAGCGAAACGATTACACGTCCTTTGGAATCTTTGTGGGATTTTTCACATAACTATATCATTAATATCTATCCCGATGAATCGGTTTGGGTAAATGATTTCAATAATTCCTATAATGAACCCTACATACGTTTATATTTCAATCATCCGGGATACAATGACTATCCGGTGGTGGGAGTTTCTTGGGACCAAGCGAATGCTTTTTGCGCATGGAGAACAGAGTATTTAAGAAAATCGTTGGATAATACTCGAGGAAGAACAATTGAATCTTACCGTTTGCCGACAGAAGCCGAATTTGAATATGCGGCTCGAAGTGGGCGAACAGAAAATGTTTATCCTTGGCGACAAGATGGAGTCATGGGCGACAAAGGTTGTTTCTTGGGTAACTTCAAACCAGGCGAAGGAAATTATACTGAAGATGGTCACATGATTACTTCTCGAGTAGGTTCTTATGCTCCAAATGAATTTGGATTGTATGACATGGCCGGAAATGTGGCAGAATGGACTTCTACCGCTTTCCTTGAATCCGGCCCGGAGATTATGAACGATATTAATCCCGAATATTATTACAATGCAGCCAAAGAAGACCCTTATGCAATGAAGAAAAAAGTCGTTCGCGGAGGCTCGTGGAAAGATGTAGCACATTTTATTCGTTCAGATGTTCGTTCCTTTGAATATCAAAATGAACAACGTTCTTACATTGGCTTTCGCTGTGTTAGAACACAAGTTGGTTTTTCAAGAAAATAAATAAACAAAAAAATTAAATACAATGGGATTTAAGAAAAGATATAAAAACTTTATTGAAAAATTTTTGTCCGGAGAACAAGGGAAAAAGTTTTTTCAAGTTTTCTATAATGTCGGGGCTGCGATTGTAATTATAGGTGCGTTGGCGAAATTAAATCACTGGCCATATAATTTAGGCACAATATTGCTTACAGTAGGAATGATTACGGAATTTTTTGTATTCCTTATTTCTTCATTTGAAATTCCGTCCAAAGACTATCAATGGGACCGTGTTTTTCCGGAATTAGACAATGGAGAATCCGGTGAAAATGGCGATATTCAGCGGTCAAGATTGGCTGGTGGAGAAAGAGGCTTGGGAGGCACAGTTATCATAGGCGGTGGCGGAAACGGAAATAATAACGGAAATTTTTCCGGAAATCCACAATCAGCCGTTGAAGCGGTTGAAAATATGACTTCGGGTCAAGTTCAACAGTCATTTGGCATTCCTAATGCTGTAAATGTTTCAGAAGAAGATAGCAATGCTTTGACTTCAAGTATTCGGAAAATGGCTGCCGCTGCTGACCAATTATCTAAAATGGCTGAAATGACAGATGCTACTCAACAATATTTGGAGCAGTTATCTTCGATGTCCGAAGACATGAAAAAGTTCAGTAATGTAACCAATAATCTTACTGACGTTTCGGATATATTGTTAGGCTCTTACAAAAGCATCACAGATAATTCGGATGGCATAAATCAATCTTCTCGTGGATATGTTCATCAAATGGAATCGCTAAATAGAAATATACAAGGATTAAATACAATTTATGAAATCCAATTGAAGAGTATCAGTTCTCAAATTGACGCGATAGAAAGAATCAATTCGGGATTAATGCGAATCAAAGATTTATACGAAGGGTCTATCGTGGATAGCTCTGTATTCCGTGGAGAAACAGAAAAAATGGCGCAACAACTTCAACAGTTGAATGGTGTATACGGCCGTTTGTTAAATGCGATGACTGTGAATATGTACTCCAATCCGGGCGGCTATCCTCCTGCAGGGAATTACAATCCACAACAACCTTAATTGAACTCTAATTCTTAATAAAAAAAGATGGCTTCAAACAATTCTAATTCCCCAAGACAGAAAATGATAAACCTGATGTATCTGGTTTTCATTGCTATGCTTGCTCTCAATGTTTCTTCGGAAGTGTTAGACGGCTTCGAATTGGTGGAAGACAGTTTACTTCGTTCTGTGAAAGCTTCTACACAACATAATAGTCAGATATTTTCTGATTTATCCCATTATTATGAAACCAACAAGGAAAAAACACAGGAATGGTTCGATAAGGGAGACCAAGTAAAAACGAGAACAGACTCTCTCTTCAATTATATTCAAAGTCTCAAACTACGGATTGTCCAAAAAGCTGATGGAAAAGATGCTAATCCGGAACATTTGAAGCATCCGGACGATTTAAATGCTTCTCTCGAAGTGATGTTCGAGCGAGGAAAAAATGATGCAACGAAATTAAAAAACGAAATTGATGAATATCGGGAGTTTATTTCTGGTTTGGTAACTGACCCGTCTATTAAAAATATTATTCGAGACAATCTAAATACAGAACCTTCCAAAAAGGCAATTCAAAACAAACAAACATGGGAAGAATCCATGTTTTGGCGAATGCCGATGGCTGCTGCGGTTACTTTGTTGACCAAATTGCAAAATGACATTCGTTATGCGGAAGGGGAAGTTTTATCTAACTTAGTGCGAAATATTGACGTTCAGGATATGCGCGTGAACTCTATTGAGGCGTTTGTTATTCCTGAATCACAAACCGTAATGGCAGGTGGAGCCTATCGAGCGAATATCGTTTTAGCGGCTGTGGATTCCACCCAAAGGCCAAAAATTTATGTGGGAAATCGCTTGCTTCCGGAAGAAAACAATGGTTTTTATTCTGTTGGTGCTGGCTCAACAGGAACGCATCAATTGAGAGGATATATTGAAATGCCTCGCGGAGATGGTTCTACGCTTATGCGTGATTTCTCAGCCGAATATTATGTCGTTCAACCGACAGCAACCATTGCTCCTGTTTTGATGAATGTTTTGTATGCAGGAATCCCCAATGATATCAGTATTGCTGCTGCCGGAGCTGCATCACAGAATGTTACCGCTGTTTCGACCAATGGAAATATAACTCGAAAATCAAATGATATTTGGACGGTTACACCACAATTAGGTTCAGATGCCGTGATTACTGTTAGTGCGAGACTTTCCAGCGGTCAGGCTCAAACGATGGGAAGTCAAACATTCAGAGTGAGACCTTTGCCCGACCCAATAGCATTTTTAAGTGTTACGAATGCAGATGGAAATAAATCCCGATTCAGAGGAGGACCTTTGGCTAAAGCAGGATTAATGGCAACAGAGACGCTAAGTGCTGCTATTGATGATGGCATTTTAGATATTCCATTCAACGTTTTGCGCTTTGATGTAAGCACAACAGACGGAATGGGCATCACACAACGAGAAACTTCGGATGGTGCTCGTTTTTCACAGAGACAGAAAGATTTGATTCGTTCAGCCAATCGCGGGAAAACGGTTTTGATTACACGAATCGTAACTCGAGGTCCAGATGGAGCTGAAAGAACATTACAAAATCCTATTGAAATCATAATAAATTAAAACACGATATGAAAGCAATTTATTATATAAGTTTGTTATTGCTTTTTGCGATAAGTCAGGAAAGTTTTTCTCAACAGAGAACGCGTCAGCGAGCTTCAGATGCTGCGACCGACAATACTCCGACTTTGACGGAAAGAGCAAGAATTAAGAACCAACAAGAATCAAAATCTCCGGGTCAAGTTGCTTGGCTGAGGGAAATGTATCGATATATCGACTTGGAAAAAGAAGCAAATGCTCCGCTTCTTTATCCGACAGAGCCGATAGGAGATAGAAAAAATCTTTTTTCTTTGCTTTTTCGTTTAGTCTTGGACGATAAAATCAATGCTTATAATTACATGGACGGCAAGGAAGTTTTTAATGAAACTCAAAAAATAAGCATTGAAGATTTATTGAAGAAACAGCAAATCCTTTATACGACTCAGGGTGCTGGAGCCAATGTCCAATACATTGTGGACGATATGGATATTCCGAGTGGGGAAGTGTTACTTTATATGATTAAAGAAGCTTGGTACTTTGATCAGGCAACAGCGAGTTTTAAATCTCGAATTTTGGCTATTTGTCCCATTTTGACGAGAATGGATTACTATACAGGAGTGGTTAATAAAGAAGCTTTGTTTTGGGTTACTTATGATGAAATTCGACCTTATATCTCTCGTGAAATGATTATGACATCCAATCATAATAACATTTTACAGTACACAATAGATGATTATTTTACCAAACAGATGTATGACGGAGAGATTGTTAAAACCGTGAACTTGATGAATCAAAGTTTGGCTCAACAAGTAGGTAGCGATCCGGAAGCATTAAAATTGGCTCAAGATAGTATAGAAGGTCAGTTAAAAGCTTTTGACAAAAAGTTATGGGTTTATCCTGATTCGACTGCATTGGCTGAAGAAAGTGCGAAGAAAGAGGATAAAAAAGCGACTAAGGAAACAAAAACAGTTGCCCGAGAAAGCAAATCAAAAGAAAAGGTACAGAAATCCAAACCAGCGAAATCTGAAAGTTCAGCTCCGACTAGAAGCGTTAGACGGAGATAATAAATATTCCGGATTTCAATTCTCTCTGTTTTCTCAAAAGCATCGTTTAGGGAAATTCAGCAAACAGCAACGGTGTTGAAAATCAAATAGTATATTTCTCTAAAATTACCCCGATTTTGAAAAAAAAGATTCAAAATCGGGGTAATTTTATTTTTGTTAGGAAATTTTGTTTAGTAAGAGGGTGAGCTTGCTCTCTCTTATGTAACAAATTTCAGAGTAGTTGAAAATCAACAATTTAACATGAGTTGTAAGAATGTGGTGTTGTCTACAAAAGTCCGGACTTCAATGTGGATAACCCCGTGCAAGCGAGGTACGAGTGTAGCTCGGGGTAAAAGCACGCTCTCTTCTCTCTCCACAATTCTGTAAGAGTTGAACACACAAGCCGTTTGGGGTAGTTGAACTCCTCTATCGGAGTTCTTATTATATGTGATGCCATTCTTACCCCGAGCTGCGCTCGTACCTCGCTTGCACGGGGTTATCCACATTGAAGTCCTCGGACTTCTTATTGAACTCTCGTTAATTTACTTTTGTTACTTTCAAGGGGATGCTGTCTACAATGCTCTGGGACTGGTTACTACTAAAGGTAGCTTCCTAACGGAAACATTCGCAGTCAAAGCAAGACGCTATTTTCTGAATATCCCTAAAAAGAGGCATCTCTTTTATGAGATGCCTCTTTTATCCGATTATCTATATTCAATCCAATTTTGTTGGCACTATTTCAACGTTTTCGTTAAGCAATAGACAGAAGCCAAGTTTACTTGGATTATGTTATTGTGTGAAAACGACTAAATTTATTGAACATAAGATTTCACTTTTTCAGGAACCAATAACAAACCCTATCTTAAAGTTGAAAAAATTGTTACTATTTCCTAAATGCATGTATTCGGTGGTGAATCGCCATTTTTTGAAAACTTCAAATCCAACTCTTGGAGAAAAAGCAGCCTTTGTATGAAAAACGATATCTCCTCCGCTCAAATACCCGAACTCCCATTCTCTTATTAAAACACAACCGACTCCAAGCCCTCCAAAGGGTGTAAACTTTGGCGATATCTTTGTATAATTGTAATCTGTTGTTAATAAGAAAATAAAAGCGTTTTGATGAAGATAACCTGAATCGTTATCCGACGCATACCTATTCCAACCTGAAAAAGTAAAATCAAATCCCGGAGATAATTGACTTTCCATCAGATTATATCGGATTGCTGTTCCAAAAGTTAATGCAGCTCCCTCGGGATTATAATAACCATTCTTGTCTTCTGGAAATCCGAGGGCAAGACCTGCATTTATTACTTCCCATTCAAGACTTTGACAAAACAGGTTACTTGTTGAAAAACTAAGTAAGCAGATGAATAGCCACTTTTTCATAAAATGTTCTTTTTGAGTTTTATAAATATTATTTGTTTCGTATGAATTATCACTCTGACTTTAAAATTCTAACAGCAAGCCATTTCCCGTTGTATTTAACAGCTCCATATACCCAACGTAGTTCCATTTTCTTTTATTGTATAATTAAAATTTGAAATTAGGAGAATTTGGATCTGTTGCATAACCAATAACGTATGTTCCTCCAAACCATTCGGAAAGGAACCGTTCTTCAAAACTACCTTTTTTTGTATTACCGTCTTCATTCGGACCAATGAGATATCTAAGAGAACGTTCTTTTTCCAGCGCTATAAGTCCAAACTTTTCGGGATGCTCCCTTATTTTTTCAATAATGCTCTAATTGGATTTAGCAATCTTTCGAAAAGTGACAAGTCATCGGTTATAACTTCCGCAATGCCACTCATTTGTTGTCTGAAAGTTAGAGTTTTACGATAGGTTGTGAGTAAGTCATTGGGAAACTCCACCTCCAAAACATAATTTCTCGTATCATTTTCGGTAATCGGAACAAGTGCGATGTTTGTAATTTTCACTTTTACCATTCCGTATTCCATATATGGAAAATCGTCGAATTTCACATTTACAGTTTGTCCGATTTCAACTTTTCCGGCACGAGCAGGTGGCAAAAAAATCTTACCTGTGATACGCTGTTGTTCATCCGGCACTACAGTCAAAATAATTTGTCCTACCATAACATTCTGATTATCCTGCCAATATCGGGTAAACGTTACAATTCCATCAATAGGACTTTGTATCAGATAACTTTGTTTCCATTGTTCAATTTGCACTTTTAGTTGCTCGTAAGAATTTATGAAAGAGAGTTCTAACTGCGAAAATTGTTCTTGACGTTGTTGTTCGAGATCAAATATTTGCTGATCAAGTTGCAAAATGCCAAGTCGCTGTTGCTCTATATTAGATTTGGCGGTTTCATAAACTTGCCGACTTTGATAAAAAGTATTTTTTGCAACTTCAAATTCCATCGCAGAAATTACCTTCTTAGAAAACAAAGCCGAATCGGACATGAAGATGTTTTGCGATGTTTTCAACTGTTTTTCATTCAAATAATATTGCTTAACACTCTGGTCTAAAATAGTTTGCTGCACTATTCTTTGTTTTTCCACAACTGTTATTTTTTTGTTGTGATAATCCATTTGCAAAAAATGGTTCAAATCCTCATACGATTTTAGGAACGAACCATAAAAACTCTGAATTTCACCAAGCGAAAATTTGTAAAGCTTCAAAGGCTCAAAAACAGGAATGGAATCAAGTTCTGTTTTGTACATTAACAAAGAGTCCAACAGTAATACATTCGCTGTATTCGCTGTGCTTTCAAGTGATCCCATTATCTGATTTCTATGAACCTTTTCTTGTTCGGAAACACTCAAATAATCAATACGTCCTGAGGTACGCGCGACCACATCAGCAGGCAAATTTTCAGTACTAACTACAATTGGAGCAGAAATAATATCAGGGTATTTGAAAAACCAACTGCCAATGAGCAATCCGGCTAACACAATAAAAACCAGCGTTATACCCCAACGCTCAATCCACGACGGTATGCGCGAAAGGACTTCTTGAAATTCTTCTGATCGCAGTTCTATGTCGTTGAGTTCTTCCATTTTAACTTCCTAATTCTAATTGATTTTTTACCAATGTATAATACAAACCGCGCTTAATGGTTAATTCCCCATGCGTTCCTTCTTCTACTATTTTCCCTCCATCCATTACCACAATTTTATCAGCATTTTGTACGGTTGAAAGACGATGAGCTACGATTACAACCGTTTTTCCCTTGTAAAATTCTTTTAAGTTATCCAGTATAACGCATTCATTATTAGCATCCAATGCGTTTGTTGCTTCGTCGAAAAATAGGAAATCCGGATTTTTGTAAACAGACCGTGCTATTAGTAATCGCTGTCGCTGACCTTGACTCATGCCGTTACCATCCATTCCTATTTTTGTGTTGTATTTCAAGGGCAATGAAGTAATAAAATCATGAATATTAGCTGTTTGCGCTGCTTCTTTCAAACGTTTTTTGTCAATTTCATCAACACCAACAGCAATATTGTTAGCAATTGTATCCGAAAATATAAAACCATCCTGCATTACTGCCCCTGTGAATTGCCGCCAAATATGAGGATTGATTTCATTAAGATTGTGATTATCAATGTAAATTTCACCTTTATTTGGATTATAAAAGTTTAATAGCAACTTTATCAAAGTAGTCTTCCCGCTACCAGAAGCACCGACTATCGCCGTTGTTTTGTTTTGTGGAATAACAATAGAAACCCCATTTAAGGCGTAATTTCGTTCTGCTCCATCATAACTAAAAAATACATCTTTAACAGTAATCGTTTTATTTTCAGGGATTTCCATGGTTTTTTCGGAAATATTCTGTTCTTCGTCTTCGCGATTATGAATTTCGTTTAAACGTTCCAAACTTATTTTCGCATCTTGTGCACTTTGCACAAAGTCAATTGCCTGTGAAATAGGTGCCGAAAGTTGTCCGATAATGTATGAAACAGACATCATCATTCCAAGTGTCATATTGCCTTCAATTACAGCACGTGCAGATAAATAACTAATTAACAGAGATGTAACTTGCGAAAAAAACACAGACCCAAGTTGTTGATATTGCCCCAAAGCAAGCCCTTTGATACTGATATTAAAAAGTTGAACCTGAATACGCTCCCATTTCCAACGCTGCTGACGCTCACAGTTGTTCAGCTTGATTTCCTGCATTCCCGTAACCATTTGGACCAAATTACTTTGTTCAGCAGCAGACTGAGTAAAGCGAGCCATGTCGAGTCGACGACGATAACGCAAAAAAAGTGTTATCCAAAGTATGTAAAACACATTGCCAACAAGAAAAACCAAAAGGATTGTAAGGCTATAATATGCTAATATGAAGGAAAATACAATGAAATTAAAAAACGAAAAAAGCGTAGTTATAGAACTTCCTGTGAGGAAAGATTTTATTCTTTCGTTATCACCAATACGCTGAAGAATATCTCCTATATTTTTGGAATCAAAAAAGCGCAGTGGAAGTTTCGTCAGTTTTGAAAGGAAATCGGATACAAGCGAAATAGAAATACGAGCATTGACATGTAACGAAATCCAACTTTGCAGAAAATTTACTGCGAGTTGCGTACAAAACAGTATAAGTTGCGCTACTAAAACAAGCGTTATAAATGATAAATTGCTATTGCTAATTCCGCTATCTACAATGCTTTGCGTGAGAAAAGGAAAGATAAACGACAAAATGCTGCCAATAATCAATCCTATAAAAAGCTGAACAATTTGCCTTTTGAAGGGTTTTAGATAACGAAAAAAGAATGAAATTTTTTTCTCGTTTTTCGCAGCGTCATCTTTTTCTGTGTAAAATTCCGGTTTCGGCTCAAGCACCAAAACAATACCTTTATCTTCTTCGTTCTGCTTTGTTGCTGCCCAGCATTTTAAAAACTCCTGCTTGTTAAGTGTATATTTGCCACCGGCAGGATCGGAAATATAGAATTTCTCGTTCTTTATTTTATATAAAACTACAAAATGTTTCTGATTCCAATGCAAAACACAAGGCAATGGAGCATCTTTTACAAGTTGCTCCAAAGAAATTCTTGCACCAACAGTTCTAAAACCGATACTTTCCGCAGCATCGGCAATGCCCAAAAGAGAAACACCAGAATGTGTAATAAAACATTTTTCTCGCAAAGTCTGACTGGAATACGACTTCCCATAATATTTAGCAATTATACGTAGGCAAGTTGCCCCACAATCCATTTGGTCAAGTTGGGAGTAATTTGGGAAAGAGTGAGACATTATGATACTATTTTTTCAGAAACAAATATGTACCAATTGCAATTAAAGCGATGACTAATGCTGCAATAATACAAATTATTGGGGTTGCTGTTTTATTACTACTGTGATTTCGTGGAGTATCTAGGGTTATGCTTTTATGTTCTACAACGACATAATCATTCATTGGCAAAAAAACACTATTTATTGAAATAACCGGCTGCAATATTCCCCAGTAGTTAAATATAATAATAAATTCTTCAAATTCTGTTTGTATGTCAAAACTCACTTTTTTCCCGTCTTCTTTCCAAACCACATTTTTAGCCGTTGTTATTTGTTTATTACCAATTTCTCTTCCATCCTTCATTTCAGAAAGAATTACGCCAAACAAATCTGATTGATTCATAGTCTCGGAGAAAGTTAGCTGTATATTTGTTCCCACATCACTAAATTTTCTTTCAAATGTAGAATTCGTGATTTTAGGAATTGACAACTTACCTTCTGTTGTTTTGCACCACTCCAATAATATAGGATAAACATCATTTATGTTTTTGTTGTTTTTTGTAATTTCGAATAATTTATCTGAAAAAGCGCGAGTAGCAAAAAAGCCTCTTGAAGCATTTTGGTACTGCCATTGAATAATTAAAGAATCAGCTACTTCAGGAAAATTTTCTTTAACAAAGAGATCCCAAACTGCCCATGTCATGTATTCATTAAAAACGTTAATTTCCTGATAGCCAGAATTATTGCTCCATTTCTGCCAATTGAATTTATCAAAAATTAATTGTTGAAATTTATTGGAAATAGGATTTATAAATCCATGATCTAACTCTGTGAATATCATGTGATTTCCATTTAAACGCTTAGATAAATCATTTTCAATAACATCTTGATTTAAAAGCTCGTATGCAACAGTTGGAAAATCAGCGACAATATTCGCTGAAATATCTCTGTGACAATTCATTCTGTTTACTAACGGCGAAAGAACAATAAGATATTGAAAATTGTCCGATTCTGGATGCTGAAAATCTGTAAACTTTTTTAAAAATTCTACTGATTTATCAACGAAATTATATTCCAAATAATTATTTCTTATAAAATCATAATAGGATTTATGTTCTTTAAAAAATTGTCTGAAGTTGGATTTTTCAACAAAATCATTGATTAAATTCAAATGCGTATCGAACGGGTTGCGTCCTTCAACAGAGTAAAAAAGTATATTTCTTTTTAATTTATTGTTTCCGTCAAATTGGAAAGCAAAGGCATCGGTTCTAAAACTTAAATAATCTTCCCATTTTTCACGCGAATAATTAACACTATCCAGTAGAGGGTGATTTTTTAGAGGATTAAAAAATGTCATAACCTCTTGATAATATTTCGTAGACTTCATAACTTCCCATTCATCTGTTCTTCCATAATCGGTTAGAGCAAGAATTATATTCGACAATTCATATGTTTCCGGAACTAAAACATCAATTTTGTTTTGAGAGATTGTACTACTAATGGCTGACATCATAATAAAAACAACGATTATTATTTTTTTCATTTTCGGGAAGCTTTTTTGACCGACAAATCATATAAATCAATTATTTTATCTTTAATTGATTGCTCAGAAAGTTTCATAGCACAAATATTGTCCATAAATTGCTCAGACGTTTCTACCAAATTTTGAGGACAAGGTCCAAAACACAGAGGCAAATAAATACAATTTAAACACATCGAATTTTCAAAAGTTGCTTTAGCATATAATTTACTCAATCGGCTAACATTCCATTTTATCATTCCATTATCAAGAAATTCTCCTATTGTATAGTCGTCTGTATAACCTCTTGCGGTACATTTGTATATCTTTCCATCAAAATTTATAGATATAAAATTAAATCTACTTACATAGCAATTGTGAAATTTACAAACAGACAAACCACCAGACCCATAAGCACTCCCATACCCTGCATCTTTTGCATTTTGTATAAAAAGCGAAAGAGCTTGATTTTTTCCTGTATTTTGATTTTCTTTTTTCTCTACTGTTTGCCAAACTTGCTGTAAATCAATTTGTATTTTTTCTCTGTTTGTTTCTTTTAGATCTTCTAACAATTTATTTGCATCGAATTTTAATGTTTGTTTGTCATAATTGACTCGCAATATAACATTAATATTTTCTATATTTTCACAAATTAAATTAATATTCTCTATAATTTTATCATACGAAGGAATACCATCCACATTTCTAATTTTATTGTGTCTTTTTCGGTGTCCATCTAATGTTATTTGAAAACCACATAAACTTATTTCATCACAACAGTTAACCATTTTTTCATCAAGACAAAACGCATTAGTTGTGATAGTCGAAATAAAAGGAATGTTGTTTGCTTCGCACAATTCTTTTGCAAACTTGCTCAAGGGATAAACAACTTCATAGAAATATAATAACGGTTCTCCTCCAAACCACCCCAAATTTAACGACGAAATTTGTTTACTTTCAATTTTAATTTTTAAGTGATTTTTGATTTTGTTTAGCGTTTCTCCGTTCATATACCCTTTGGGATGCTCTTGATAACAATACCAACAATGAAAATTACAATCTAATGTAGGGTTGATTACAATGCGATACGCATTATCCAAAAATACACTTTCGTTATTCTTAAATCTTATATATTCAAGTTCATCAAAATCAGATTCTACTATATAACCCAATTTCATTAAGCGTTCAAAATCATCGTTAAATTCGATTTTAAATTTTTCTAAATCACATAATAATGGATGTAATGTTTCATATTCTTGCACTGTCATACAAAATCCCATTCCTGTAATTCCATTAAACAATAATTTTTTGCCGCTATAATCAATGAGATAATTATATCTACTTATTTTGTGATTATTATTCATAAGTTTATTTTAACAACCCCTTGCCGAATAAAACAATTAACATTCGGCAAAGGATTAATAATGAAATTTTTTATCATATTTAAGCCCATAAATTTGACTTGTATGATTTTAAACTAATAATTAACTGTTACTTCAATTGGATTACTCTAGGAGTGCCCCCTGCCACGAGCTGCCGTGAAATATCTGAATCTGAATTAGTATCTAAAACAGGAGTACTACTACAACCTGCAGCTATATAGAAACAGCCATACGCATTAATAGGTATAGGGGAACAGATAAAATAGTATACAGGCTGAGGTGTCGGTCCGGAACTTCCACAACCGGCAGCACAATAACCACCATTGCAATTATTTATGGTATTACCACCCATTACTTCTGCCATTGCAATAGAATCAAGAGTTTCGTCAGAAAATAAACTCATAGACTTTAATTCATTATTCATAAGACATTTTTGTTTAAAAATTTAACAATAAAATTACTTCTTTGCAATTTTTCCCCGTTGCGCACCGAAAGAAAAATTACATTTGCAAAGATCACGGAAAAATTTCAGACTAAAACAAAAGAAAACGGACAAATCTTGCGTAAGTTTCAGGACTAAATGTTACATTTGTCGGACATAAAAAATAATTTAAGACTCATGAGCATCGGAAATAATTTAAAAATGATACGAAACAGGAAGAATATTTCGCAACAGGAAGTTGCTGATTTTCTGGGGATTGATCGAAAGACTTACATTAATTGGGAATTGGGGACTGTAGATATAAAAAGCTCCTACATTCCAAAACTTGCCGAGTTTATGCACGTTGAGATAGGCGATTTATTTCAGAAAACAGAATCGAAAATCGTTATTAACCAACACAACACAGACAACAAAGACACTTCTATAAACAATGGTGTTGTCTTATTATTAACTGATAAGGAGGCGATAGATCAACTTGTCGAAATAGTAAAATCTCAACTTGCGAACAAAAGATAGCCAACCAACATATCAACAAGCAAGCAACGGCTTTGATTAAAAAGGGTTATATGGATTTGTAATCGAATGAGAATATTCCAAAAGTTGCCAATGGAACGTAGATAAAGCGGATTAGGCGAATTGTCGCTGATAATAAATCCGTGACAATCCGCCCAATCCGTGTCATCCGCGTTCCATTAGCGACTTTTAATTCTTTTTATTTTGTTTGAAATTTGATTTCAAAGTTCTCTTGCATCAGAAAAGTCTCTTCCGACTGAAATACCCATTGAGGTAGTATGCTGCCGTAGGTTTTTCCGCTCTCTAAGTTGACGGGAATAATATATGTCTTTCTACTTTCATCACTCCAGTAGGGCATAGTAGATGTAAGAAGTGAGGTAAAACCGTCCAATGGATAGAGTGCTATTAAATCCCACATTGGGTGGGAAAAATCAACTCTGACTTCTTTAATATCTGAAGAAACTACTGTATTTACGCCGGGGAAGACACTTACAACATATGGAAAACTCTGATTGTACTCGTCCATAATTTGTTCAATCTGCTCGCCGGATGTATTTATAAAAGAAATAATTTGCGGCATGAATGTTTCAATGTTAGGATATATTTCCCGATTGTTGGAAAAAGACTCCATTAGTCGCATAGCTCTTCTCATCCACACAAATCCGGCATCTTCGTTGAATCGAATATTGTGGTATTCGAAGCGGGTTGGATGCTCTTTGAAATACATATTAGTAAATAGATTATTCAGTCCTTCGATTAACATTGTTTTCGCATCACCATAAGCCACTTTTATTAATTGTTCGCTTACATAAGGAAACATTTTTTCTGCTGCAGGCATCATTTCTGATTGATATTTAGCGACTAATGGATTGGAAAAATAATGACTGAACTCGTGTATGATTGTAAATAACAAGAGATGGCTGAATAGGGGACTGCCGTCTCTATTAAAAGCACTAATAAACATTGGAATACCGTCTTTATCTACTCTGGAACAGCCAATAAGAATACCACAGACAGGCTCTTTTCCTTTTATTTTACCGGCAACACCACCATAATTACTCCTGCCATTCGTTAAGCTAATATGAATAACCGGATTGTCAAGCGGTTCTCCAAAGAAAGATTCAAACCAATCGGCATGAATACTATTCAGCACTTCATTAAAACGCCTTTCGGTTTCCTGATACAAAGCTTGGTGTCGGGCATAGAACTTATTGAACTTAGTATCCTTGTAAAATTTATTCAATAGTTCAACAAACCGGCGAAGTGTCTTTTCCGACCATCTTGGATCTCTCAAGTAATAGCTGAAATCTTGCTGCGGGTCTATCGCTACTTTGTTATTTGTTATCTTAATCAGGCTAGTAATTCCGGAAACAGCATTGTAAGCAACAAAGTCTCGTTCTCTGATTTCTTTAGCAAATAGTATTAACTCATGTTCTTTGTATGGTGCAAAATAGGCATCAATATCAGCCACATAGTTAAACACTTCATTGTTTACATATTCTTCAGCCTCTGCTAACCGAAAGACAATACTCACTAATTCGCTACGCTCATCTACCGAGCAGGTTAATTGAGCCAGACAAGAATACCCGCTGATAAGGAAAAGAATAAGAGTGTTAAATAGTTTTTTGTACATAATTACGTTTTTTTGAAATACTAATTAATAAATACAAGTACACTTTTTTCATAATTTTCATCAACACCGACAAAATAAATATGATTCAAGTGTGCATGTATCTTTTTTATACAATATTCACAATTCATGTGAGTTTCCAATTAATAAAGATGGCGAGTCTTTTTAGTGTACACTAACAGAAAATTTACATTTGCAAAGGTCGTATAAAAATTTCAGACTAAAACAAAAAAACGGACAAATTTTGCGCAAGTTTCAGGACAAAATGTTACATTTACTGGACATAAAAAACTAATTAGCAATCATGAGCATCGAAAATAATTTAAAATGATACGCAGCCGGAATAATATTTCACAACGAAAAGTTGCTGATTTTCTGGTGATTGACCGCAAATATTCCAAAAGTTGCTAATGGAACGCAGATAAAACGGATAAGGCGGGTTATTGCGGATTTTATTATCAGCGACAATCCGCCCAATCCGCTTTATCCGCGTTCCATTAGCGACTTTTGATTTATTGGAAAAGGATCTTCCTATTTTCATTCCAGAAAGAGTTTGTCTTCTATGTAATTCTTCGTTATGTTTGTGATTCAAAGTGAGTTAATCTGTTAGTAAAATGTCATTTATATTTATTGAACATTATTACTCTACCTTTTTGTTTGTTGTAAACAAAGTCAAGAGACAACCACTTCCGAATAATCAGAAGACAATGAGTATATCTCGGATTTCGTTTTTAGCATAGTGCAGGAGCTTGGTCTACTTCTTATCCACATACACTTTCCGGCTTCAAAAATTAACTATTTGTAAATAAAATATTAAAAAATAATCTATAATATTTGTTATTAACAAGATATAGTATTATATTTGTACCCGAATTAAAGGAGGAGGGAGGCTAAAAGGTCTCTCTCTTTTATTTTATTTAAGATGATCGAAAAAACATTAGTAAAAGAAATCGTAGAAGAATATCTGAAAGATTCAGATAAGTATTTGGTTGATATTTCAATTAAACCAGGCAATATAATCAATGTAGATATTGATAGTGATCAATCTATTTCTATCGAAGACTGTATTGTTTTGACCAAATACATTGAATCAAAATTAGATAGAGACAAAGAAGATTACGAATTAGAGGTTGGGTCGGTTGGTCTTACTCAGCCGTTAAAAGTCCTTCGACAATACAAAAAATATATCGGAAAAGATGTCGAAGTGCTTTTGAAAGAAGGTAAAAAATATTCAGGGATTTTAAAAGAAGCTGATGAAGAAAAATTAATCCTTACGGTAGAAAAACAAATCAAACCGGAAGGAGCAAAACGTAAAATCACAGTAGAAGAAGATTTTACGTTTTCTTATCATGAGATTAAATATACAAAGTACATAATTAGATTCAAGTAAAAACGTATGGCGAAGAAACAAGTAGAACCGAGTATGATCGAAACATTTGCGGACTTCAAAGAGAACAAAAATGTTGATAGAACTACTTTGATTAGTGTTCTGGAAGAAGCATTCAGAAATGTGATAAGTAAAATGTTCGGCTCAGACGAAAATTATGATATTATTATCAATCCGGATAAAGGCGATTTTGAGATTTGGAGAAACCGTGAGGTTGTTCCGGATAATAAATTGGAAGATTCGAACTTGCAAATATCGCTAACAGAAGCACAAAAAATAGATTCAGATTATGAAGTCGGAGAAGAAATAACAGATGCTGTTGATTTCGCTGGATTTGGTCGTAGAGCTGTTTTGAATCTTCGTCAAGCTTTGGCTTCTAAAATCTTGGAACTACAAAAAGACACTCTTTACAATAAATATAAAGACCAAGTAGGACACATTATTTCTGCCGAAGTTTATCAAATATGGAAAAAAGAAATCCTCTTGTTAGATGACGAAGGAAATGAACTGATTCTTCCTAAAGGAGAGCAAATTCCGGGAGACTTTTTTCGTAAAAACGAAACACGTCGCGCAGTAGTCGTAAAAGTAGATAATCAAAATAATAATCCGAAAATTATTCTTTCTCGGACATCTAATCTATTTATGCAACGCCTGTTTGAATTGGAAGTTCCTGAAATACATGACGGATTGATTACCATTAAACGAATTGCACGCATTCCGGGAGAAAGAGCGAAAGTTGCAGTTGAATCGTATGACGACCGTATCGACCCGGTTGGTGCTTGTGTCGGAATGAAAGGTGCGCGTATTCATGGTATCGTTCGTGAATTGTGCAATGAAAACATTGATGTTATCAATTATACTTCTAACGTATCTTTATTTATTCAACGCGCACTTAGTCCGGCTAAAATTTCGTCTATCAAAATTCACGAAGAAGACAGAAAAGCAGAAGTTTACCTTCGTCCGGAAGAAGTTTCATTAGCAATCGGAAAAGGAGGACTAAATATTAAATTAGCCAGTATGTTAACAGAATATACAATCGACGTATTCCGCGATGTAGACATTGATGGCGAAGATATTTATTTAGATGAATTCTCTGACGAAATAGAAGTATGGGTAATCGAAGCACTGAAGAATATTGGATGCTATACAGCGAAAAATGTTCTAGCAATGAGTCGAGATGAACTTATAGAAAAAGCAGATTTGGAAGAAAGTACAGTAGATGAAGTACTTGGAATCCTTAGTGCTGAATTCGAAGAAGAGTAAAAGTGGGTTAGTACCAATCTACTGATGTGTTGATTGATTGGTATCTTTTTTAGTTACACATCAGTATTTTTTTACATTATTAATTATTGTATGTCTATTAGATTAAATAAAGTAACAAGAAACTTAAATGTAGGACTTTCGACGGTAGTGGAATTTCTACAAAAAAAGGGTTTTTCTACAGAAGCTAACCCCAATACGAAAATTAGTGACGAGGAGTATGAACTCCTTGTGAAAGAATTTAATAAAGATAAAAATCTGAAAATTGAGTCAGAAAAGATTAGCTTGGAGCGTCACCAGAAAGAAAAAAAGGGAAGCGTAGCAGCCGAAGGTTATGATAATCAAACTCAAGCAGTAGAAGAAATAAAAACTGAAGTTCCTGAAGAAATAAAACCTAAAGTCGTAGTTACAGGCAGGGTTGATTTGAGTTCTTTCGGAAAAAAACCAGCTATTCCAGAACCCGAAATAAAAGAGGAATTGGAAGAAAAACCGGTTATAGAAGAAATAGAAGTGGAAGAAGAAGTCGTGACAGAACTTCCAACTCAAGATACAATAATAGACGAAGACGAATCGGAAGAGATTGATGTGATTGAGGAAGACTCTGACGAATTCGAGGATGAAATCGAAGAAGATGAAATTGAAGAGGATGATGCCGAAGACGAAATCGATGAAGAGAGCGAAGATGAAATAAGCGATTCAGAAGAATCAGAATATACGGAAGAAGATTCTGCAACTGAAGATTCTACAGACGAAGTTTTTAGATTATCTAAGCCAGTAATCAAATCAACCGTTAAAGTAACCGGTAAAATAGATTTATCGATTATTAATCTTTCTACCCGTCCAAAGAAAAAAACAAAAGAGGAGAAGAAAAAAGAAAGAGCCGAAAAAGAAAAAGGAAAAAAGGCTGCTTCCACTGTTGAGTTGAAAAAAACTTCACAAGAAGAAACTCAAACAGAAAAGCGCGAGAAACCGGTGCTTACTAAAAAAGCAGATTTAGATGAAGCAAAAAAGAAAAAGCGCAATCGAATCAAAAAAGAAAAAATAGATATCGAAAAAGGAGTTCCTCTATCTGCTGCGCCAAAAAGTGAAGGTTCGCGCTTGAAACTTCGTAAACCAGCTGCTAAAAACGAAGTTACAGAAGAAGACGTACAAAAACAAATCAAGGAAACATTAGCCCGTTTGACAAATAAAGGTCAGAAAAAGGGTGCTAAATATCGTAGAGAAAAAAGAGATGCTGTTTCACAACGTCAAAGTGAACAGTTCGAAATGGATGCACAAGATAACAAAGTAATTAAAATTACGGAATTTGTAACAGCGAACGATTTAGCAAACATGATGAATGTTCCTGTCGTGCAAATTATTTCTACTTGTATGGCTATTGGCATCATGGTTTCTATCAACCAACGTTTGGATGCTGAAACAATTAACATTGTGGCTGACGAATTTGGATATAAAACAGAATACGTTAGTGCAGAAGTGATTGAAGCAATAACAGAAGAAGAAGATAACGAAGAAGATTTGGTCTCTCGTCCGCCAATTGTAACAGTTATGGGGCACGTCGACCATGGAAAAACTTCGCTGTTGGATAATATTCGTAATGCAAATGTAATCGCCGGAGAAGCGGGTGGTATAACGCAACACATTGGAGCATACAATGTTGTGTTGCCGGATGGACGCAAAATCACATTCTTAGATACTCCCGGTCACGAAGCATTTACGGCGATGCGCGCGCGTGGAGCAAGTGTAACTGATATCGCAATTATCATTGTCGCTGCGGACGATAATGTAATGCCTCAAACAATTGAAGCAATTAACCACGCAGCAGCAGCGAATGTTCCAATGATTTTCGCTATAAATAAAATCGACAAACCGGGTGCAAATCCTGAAAAAATAAAGGAAACTTTGGCCGGCATGAATTACTTGGTGGAAGATTGGGGTGGAAAATACCAATCTCAAGATATTTCGGCTAAAAAAGGAATCGGACTTCAAGAATTACTTGAAAAAGTATTATTAGAAGCGGAATTATTAGATTTAAAAGCAAATCCCTCAAGACGCGCAATTGGTTCTGTCATCGAATCTTCACTGGATAAAGGTCGAGGTTATATGGTAACCGGATTGGTACAAAACGGTACGTTGAAAATGGGTGACATTGTTTTGGCTGGAACTAACTTTGGTCGTGTAAAAGCAATGTTTAACGAGAGAAATCAACGGATTGCAGAAGCGGGACCAGCAGAGCCGGTTTTAATACTTGGTTTGAATGGCGCGCCTCAAGCCGGAGACACCATTAACGTAATGGAAACGGAACAAGAAGCGAGAGAAATTGCAAGCAAACGCGAACAATTGCAACGCGAACAAGGTTTACGTACTCAGAAATTATTAACCTTGGATGATATTGGCCGCCGAATTGCGATTGGTAACTTCCAACAGTTGAATGTAATTGTAAAAGGAGACGTGGATGGTTCGGTTGAAGCATTGTCTGACTCGTTAATTCGTCTTTCAACAGAACAAATTCAAGTAAATGTCATTCATAAAGGAGTGGGTCAAATCTCTGAATCAGATGTGATTTTGGCCGCTGCATCAGATACAATCATTGTCGGTTTCCAAGTTCGTCCGTCTCAATCGGCACGAAGATTAGCAGAAAAAGAAGGAGTTGACATCCGTTTATATTCTATTATTTACGATGCAATTGAAGAAGTAAAATCAGCAATGGAAGGTATGCTTTCTCCTGAAATTAAGGAAGAAATTACCGCCAATGTGGAAGTACAAGAAGTATTTAAGATTACAAAAGTGGGTACAGTTGCCGGCTGTTTAGTTCGGGATGGAAAAGTTAAACGAGGTCATAAAATACGTCTAATTCGAGACGGAATCGTTATCTATACCGGCGAACTCGGTTCACTGAAACGTTTCAAAGAAGATGTGAAAGAAGTAGCTCAAGGTTATGAGTGTGGATTAAACATTCATAATTTTAACGATATAAAAATAGGTGATATCGTAGAGGCTTTTGAAGAAATAGAAGTAAAACAAACTTTGTGAGAATAAGTTTGAAATAGAAACTAAAAACGAAGCAAATAAAAAATAAAAAATTGACCGGTTCTTAGTTTCTAATTTTGGGGCAGAAAGGATGAATTGGTTGGATTTGGTTATAATAATCTGTTTGTCAATAGGTTTAATAAAGGGTCTGTTTGATGGATTCATCAAACAGGTCGTTTCATTTTTGGCTTTGGTCGTCGCTATTTTTTTTGCAGGAAAAATGGCGATTCCGATGAGAAGCTTTTTATTGAATTATCTCTCTGCAGATTCATTTTCAACGCAAATATTAACAGGAATTTGCTATCTCTTGGCTTTTGCTTTAATTATCCTGATTATTGTATTTGTCGGAAAACTAATTGATATTGCAATAAAAATGACTCCGGCAAAACCCTTAAATATGCTTCTTGGAGGTGTATTTGGCTTTTTTATCTGGATTCTCTCGTTGAGTATTTTGTTGAATATCTTTTCTTCTTTCGATAGCCATTCACAAGTTATTTCTAAGCAAACGCAGGAAAAATCTGTTTTTTATCTAAAAGTAAAAGAAGTGGTTCCAACAGTTTATCCTTTTTTGAAAAGGTATTTTGATTATCCATTTTTCACTTTAAAATGAACAAACTATGTCAGACGATTCAAATGATATATTAAACGAATTTACGAATAAAGATTACGAATATGGTTTTGTAACAAATATCAATACTGAATTTATTCCGAAAGGATTGAATGAAGATATTGTACGAATCATTTCAGCGAAGAAAAAAGAACCTCAATGGATGCTCGATTTTCGTTTGAAAGCGTATCATTATTGGTTAACTTTAGAAGCGCCTGATTGGGCGCACTTAAATATTCCACCGATTGATTATCAAGATATTATATATTATGCAGCTCCCAAAGTAAAAGAAAATCCCAAAAGTTTGGACGAAGTAGACCCAGAATTATTAAAAACATTTGATAAATTAGGAATCCCTTTGCACGAACAAAAGCTATTTTCGGGAATGGCGGTGGATGCAGTGATGGATAGTGTTTCTGTTAAAACGACTTACAAAGAAAATCTGGCTGAAAAAGGAATTATCTTTTGCTCTTTTAGCGAAGCTGTCCAAAATCATCCGGATTTAATAGAAAAATATTTGGGAACAGTTGTTTCTTATCAAGATAATTTTTTTGCAGCTCTTAACTCGGCTGTTTTCAGTGATGGCTCATTTGTTTTTATTCCCAAAGGAGTCAGATGCCCGATGGAATTGTCTACCTATTTTCGGATTAACGCGATGAATACAGGGCAATTTGAACGTACATTAATTGTTGCAGAAGATGATTCTTATGTGAGTTATCTGGAAGGATGCACAGCTCCGATGCGTGATGAAAATCAACTTCATGCCGCGATTGTTGAAATTGTTGTATTGGATAGGGCAGAAGTGAAATATTCTACCGTTCAAAATTGGTATCCGGGTGACAAAAATGGGGTGGGAGGCATCTATAACTTTGTGACTAAAAGAGGAATATGTAAAGGCGAATCATCTAAAATTTCTTGGACACAAGTCGAAACCGGTTCGGCAATTACATGGAAATATCCAAGCTGTATTTTGGTAGGAGATAATTCGATTGGCGAATTTTATTCCGTTGCGGTAACCAATAATTATCAGCAAGCGGATACCGGAACAAAAATGATTCATATTGGAAAGAATACGAAAAGCCGAATTGTTTCTAAAGGAATTTCGGCAGGAAAAAGTCAAAACTCTTACCGTGGTTTAGTGAAAGTGACAAGTAATGCGGAAAACGCTCGAAATCATTCACAATGTGACAGTTTATTATTAAATGATTCGTGTGGTGCGCATACTTTTCCTTACATGGACATTCAAAATGAATCAGCAATCGTGGAACACGAAGCTACAACTTCAAAAATTAGTGAAGCTCAGATTTTTTATTGCAATCAGCGAGGAATCTCAACAGAAGAAGCCGTTGGACTAATCGTAAATGGATATGCAAAAGAAGTATTAAATAAACTCCCGATGGAATTTGCCGTAGAAGCACAAAAACTGCTTCAAGTAAGTTTGGAAGGAAGTGTCGGATAAAAAGAAAAAATATATTATGCTAATAATAAAAGATTTACATGCTTCCATTAATGGAAAAGAGATATTGAAAGGGCTGAACCTGCAAGTCAATGCAGGAGAAGTACACGCAATTATGGGTCCGAACGGTTCCGGCAAAAGTACTTTATCCGCAGTATTAGTCGGCAACCCCGCCTTTGAAGTTACTTCCGGCGAAGTAAGCTTTAACGGACAAAATATCTTGGAAATGTCTCCGGAAGAGCGTTCTTGCCTTGGATTGTTTTTAAGCTTTCAATATCCGGTTGAAATACCGGGAGTCAGCATGGTAAATTTTATGCGCACAGCGGTAAATGAACATCGCAAGCGCAAAGAAGAAACGCCGATGAGTGCAGGAGAATTTCTAAAAATGATGCGCGAAAAACAATCGATTGTTGAATTAGACAAAAATTTGGTCAGTCGTTCTGTAAACGAAGGTTTTTCGGGTGGAGAGAAAAAACGGAATGAGATTTTCCAAATGGCAATGCTTGAACCGAAATTGGCAATTTTAGATGAAACGGATAGCGGTTTGGATATTGACGCTTTGCGAATTGTTGCAAATGGAGTAAATCAATTGAAACGCCCGGATAATGCAACGATTGTTATTACGCACTATCAGCGGTTATTGGATTATATTAAACCGGATATTGTTCATGTTTTATATAAAGGACAAATTATCAAAACCGGCGGACCGGATTTAGCTCTTGAATTGGAAGAAAAAGGATATGATTGGCTTAAGTAAATAGACATGGAGCAATATATAGAATTTTTCAAATCCCAAAGAGATAAAATTGATGCGCTTTCGGCAACTTTACTAAATTCTTGTCGAGATAAAGCTTTTGAAGCTTTTAAACAATTGGGATTTCCCGTTTACAAGTCTGAAAATTATCAAGAAACAAATATTTCTAACTTATTAGAAACCGATTTTGGTTTTTATTTGGATTCGGTTGCAAGTAATTTTAATCCGCATAAAGTATTTCATTGTAGTGTTCCCAATTTATCTTCCCATGTTCATTTCGTTTTGAATGGACATTTCTATCAAGAGGAAAAGGAAACACATTTACCTAAAAATGTTTTTTCCGGAAGTTTAAATACATTTGTGGAGCAATACCCTGAATTATTTTCTAAATACTACAATCAGCAAGCCGCTCAAAAAGGGGACGGACTTTCTGCATTTAACACCATGTTCGCTCAAGACGGATACGTTTTATATGTTCCGAAAAATGTAATTGTTGAAAATCCCATTCAATTAGCAAACATTCTTTGTGGAAGCATTAACTCTTTGGTTAATAGAAGAATATTGGTAATTATAGAGTCCGGGGCGCAAGCAAAATTGTTGATTTGTGACCACACAAAAGACGAAAAACCATTAATTGCAGCGACTCAAGTAACCGAAATATATGTGGGCGAAAATGCAGTATTCGATTTTTGTGAGTTGGAAGAAAGTTCAAAAAACACCATTCGTTTGACAAGCAATTTTGTTCAGCAAGCGGCATCTTCCAATGTAATGATGAATAATGTTGTGTTGAGTAATGGTATCACTCGCAATAATTATCAAATTGATTTAGAGGGAGAACACGCAGAAACGAATCTCTATGGAATGGCGATATTAGATGATTGTCAAAAAGCGGATAATTATACATTAATTCATCATAAAGCACCCAATTGTCAAAGTGCCGAATTATTCAAATATGTATTGGATGAAGAAGCACTTGGCGTTTTTAGCGGAAGAATAATTGTTGCTCCGGGAGCGCAGAAAACACAGGCATATCAAAATAATCGCAATTTATTAACAGGCGATAAATGTCGAATGTACTCTAAACCACAATTGGAAATTTATGCGGATGATGTAAAATGTTCGCATGGAATGACCACCGGACAACTGGATGAAACGGCTTTATTTTATCTTCGTTCTCGTGGAATCCCTAATGACGAAGCCGTTTTGTTGCTTAAATCAGCATTTACCAATGATGTAATTCAAGGAATTCGAATAGAAGGATTAAGAGATAGATTGAAATTGTTAGTAGAAAAAAGATTTAGAGGAGAATTAGTAAAATGTCAGGGATGTATTTGAATATTGAAAACATAAGAAAAGATTTTCCTATTCTTTCTCAGGAAATATATGGAAAACCCTTAATTTATTTGGATAATGCGGCAACGACACAGAAACCGTTGTGTGTGATTCGAAAAATGGAAAAAGTGTATTCTACGATTAATTCAAATATACACAGAGGAGTACATCATTTGAGCCAATTGGCAACCGATTCGCATGAAGAAGCTCGAAAAACAGTTCAAAAATACATAAACGCATCCAAATCGAGTGAAGTCATTTTCACAAGAGGAGCAACCGAATCAATTAATTTGATAGCTTCCAGTTTTTGTCGTTCGCAATGCAAACCGGGAGATGAAATTATCATTACCACAATGGAACATCACGCGAATATTGTTCCTTGGCAAATGCAGCAAGACATTACCGGCGTTGAAATTAAAGTCGTTCCGATTACTGAAAAAGGCGAAATCAAAATAGAAGACATTGAAGAATTGATTTCTTCCAAAACCAGATTAATTTCGTTAGCTTATGTTTCCAATGTTTTAGGAACAATCAATCCGGTGGAAGAAGTTGTAAAATTAGGACACAGTTACAATATTCCGGTGATGATTGATGCGGCTCAAGCGGTACAACATATTCCAATCGATGTTCAAGAATTAGATTGCGATTTCATGGTTTTTTCTTCTCATAAAATGTACGGACCAACAGGAGTCGGAGTTTTGTATGGAAAAGAAAATTGGTTAGACAAATTGCCGCCTTATCAGGGTGGGGGAGAGATGATTGCTCATGTTAGCTTTGAAAAAACGACATTCAATGAACTTCCATTCAAATTTGAAGCCGGAACGCCTGATTATGTTGGCTCAACTGCATTAGGAGAAGCAATTCGATATATTGAGGAAATTGGTTTGACGAATATTCATCAATACGAAAATCATCTTCTGGAATATGCTACCAATAAATTGATGCAAATCGAAGGAATGCAAATTTATGGAAATTCGGAGCAAAAAAGTTCAGTTATTTCTTTTTTGGTAAGAGGAATTCATTCCTATGATATGGGAATGTTATTAGACCGTTTAGGCGTTGCCGTGCGAACAGGGCATCATTGTGCGCAACCGTTAATGGATGCTTTAGGCGTTGAGGGAACCGTTCGCGCTTCTTTCGCATTTTATAATACCGAAGAAGAAATTGATATACTTGCTTCTTCAATAGAAAAAGTTGCTCGAATGTTTTAATATTATGCTTCTCCCTTATTTAAATGAAAATCAAATAGAAGCCGGTTGCGATGAAGCGGGTCGAGGTTGTCTCGCCGGAGCTGTTTTTGCAGCGGCAGTTATTCTTCCTTTGGATTTTACTTGCGAAGAATTGAATGATTCAAAGCAATTATCCGAAAAACAACGAGAGGCATTGCGTCCTCTGATTGAAAAAGAAGCTTTAGCTTGGGCGGTTGGAATTGTATCGCCGGAAGAAATAGATGAAATCAATATTCTTAACGCTTCTTTTTTGGCGATGCACCGAGCATTAGAGCAATTGTCAATTATTCCGGAACATCTTCTGATTGACGGCAATCGTTTCAAGAAATACAAAGACATTCCTCATACAACAGTTGTCAAAGGAGACGGAAAATATCTTTCGATTGCGGCTGCGTCTATCTTGGCGAAAACGCATCGCGATGAATATATGCAGCGATTATACGAGGAATTTCCTTGCTATGCTTGGAATAAGAACAAAGGTTATCCGACTAAAAAACACCGAAAGGGAATTGAAGAATTCGGAACAACGCCTTATCATCGCATGAGTTTTACACTTCTCCCTGAAAATCGGCAATTATCATTGGATTTTTGAAATATTTCCGGTTCGCTCGCCTAGCGTTCGCGAGAGTGATAAACTTTCAAATTCTCACGAAACGAACACTTTAAAATTTTCAAGTAGTTGCATTTAATCCGCATAATTAGTACTTTTGTCTAATTCGATTTTGCTCAATTCAGACTAGAGTTTTCAACGCAAAATCACCAAGCATTAAAAAGACATAAAACTAAATGGAATATCGATTATATAATGGAGAATGTCACATGAATTCAAAAGGTTGTTGTAAAAATCAATGCGACAAACTGAATACTTACGATTGGCTATGTGATATTCCTGAATCCAAACATGCTACGGATTACGTAGAAGTTCAATTCAAAAACACAAGAAAAGGTTACTATCTCAACAGCAATAAACTAGCTTTGGAAAAAGGAGATGTTGTTGCTGTCGAATCCAATCCGGGACACGATATTGGAACGATTACAATGACCGGAAGACTGGTTTTGTTACAAATGAAAAAACATCGCATTCGCCCGGATGCAGAAGTAAAAAGAGTTTACCGAAAAGCAAAACCGGTAGATTTGGAAAAGTTTGAAGAAGCAAAAGCGAAAGAGCACGAAACAATGATACGTTCCAGAAAAATAGCGGAACGCTTAAAACTTCAAATGAAAATCGGCGATGTAGAATATCAAGGAGATGGGAATAAAGCCATTTTTTATTACATTGCAGATGAACGTGTTGACTTCCGACAGTTAATAAAAGACTTAGCAGAAGCTTTCCGAATCCGCATCGAAATGAAGCAGATTGGAGCTCGTCAAGAAGCCGGACGAATTGGAGGAATTGGTCCTTGCGGTCGCGAACTTTGTTGTTCCGGCTGGATGAGTAATTTTGTTTCTGTTTCAACCGGAGCCGCTCGATTACAAGATATTTCTCTTAATCCACAAAAATTAGCCGGACAATGTGCCAAATTAAAATGCTGTCTTAATTATGAAGTAGATAGTTACATGGAAGCACAACGCAAATTTCCGTCCCGAGAGATTCCATTGGAAACAAAAGATGCAACTTACTATCATTTCAAAACAGATGTTTTCAATGATCAAATGCAATATTCAACAGACAAGCATTTTGTCGCAAATTTAGTTACCATTTCATCTCAAAGAGCATACGAAGTCATTAATCTGAACAAAAAAGGTCAAAAACCGCAATCTCTAAATGCTGAAGCAAATGAAACAAAAGCAAAAAAAGAGTATCACGACATTTTAGATGAAAGTGTAACTCGCTTTGATTCATTAAGAAAAAAGAAAAAATCGAAAAATCGAAAAAATAACAACAACAGCAACAATAGTAATAATAACAACAATAACAAGGCACAAGAGCCTAAACAATTTACGCATCGCCCTAAAATTGTAAAGAAAAAAAACAATGAAAATCCTCCTGAATAACCATTTTCAGCACTCATTTACAGCCTTTTTTTCAGCAAGTTTAATCTTGTTTTCTGTTTTTAGTGTTAGTTGTTCACAAAAAGAAATATTTTCCGAATTTCATTCTTTTCCAAAATCAGAATGGAATCAAGGAGAAATTGCACGTTTTGAAGTAGACGTAACTGATATTTCTCTTCATTATGACATTTTTCTTGAAATCAGAAATAGAAATGATTATCCTTTTCGCAATATTTGGTTATTTATAGATTACCAAACGCCGAATGGAAATCTGCGTTCCGATACACTCCATACTGAATTAGCGGATATTTATGGGAAATGGTATGGAACAGGAATAAGCCTATACACTTATTCTTTCCCATACGAATTAAACAGACAATATTCGGATACCGGAAAATATGTGTACTCCATTCGTCAAGGGATGCGAGAAAATCCGTTAAATGGAATTTCAGATATTGGATTGAGAGTTTTAAGGAAGACCGACCAATAACTTTTCGATTTCTCTTCTCAAATCCGCCCGCGTGCCGATGTAATTATTAACTAAAATAGCAAAAGCATAACGCTTTGTTGCTTTTTCGATATAACCCGCATACGATTGAACGTTGGTAATGCTTCCGGATTTCACATGCACCTTGCCGGACAAAGGCGTACTTTTCAAGAAAGAAGTTACAGTACCTTCCTTTCCTGCAATTGGAAGAGATTTGTAAAATGCACCCGTTCGTCCCTCTTTTGTATTCATGTAACACAATAAATCCGTTAAAAACTTAGCCGAAAGCGCATTTGCCGGAGAGATTCCACTTCCATCAAACATAAATAAACCTGAAGAATCGACACCTTTTCTTTGCCAATAATTCGGAATATCAACATTATCAATAAGTTTGAGTTTTTGATATAAATGTTCAGCATAATGATTATTGCTTCGCACATTCGTTACTTTTGCAATTGAAGCCAAATCAGCAGAATAAGTTGCCGTAAGATTTTTTTTGTCAATTGGAGATTTAGAAGAAATTCGATAAGTAGACGCTTCACCAGTTACACTAATTCCATTTGTCTGCAAATAAGAAGTAAAATATTGAGCCAAGAACAAACCCGGATCCGGCATATCTCCTCTCACCGCAAAAGAAGCTCTATTCGGAGGAATCGTTCCATGTACACGTCTTTCATACGAAAAAGGCGTTCCAAAAATAACCGAGTAATCCGAATTAGAAGTACCCGCTTTTAAATCATTCGTAAAATTTATTTCTGACATAACAGGCTCTGTGTAAAGAATCGATGTTTCCGTTCCCGGACGAAAAGATTGCATATACAAACGATACATATTATCAAAAACGCTAATTCCATAGATTCCCGGAGCATAATAATTCCCAATATCCTCCAACAACCACTTATGAGAAACACCTTCATATCCAAATAATTGGTCTAAAACAATGACATCTCCGGATATTTTTTTTATTCCGATATTCTGAAGAGCAGACATCCATTCTTTAAGGAAATTCTCTTTCGGAATCCCGATAAATTCGGAACCCAAACTGGGATCGCCAACTCCTTCAATATAAAGATTTCCAATCAATTCAGAATCTTGAATAAATCCGTCATAAAACAAAGGAGTTCGATAACAAAAATCTTCTCCCCATAGCTCCAAAGCAGTTGCAGTGGTTACAATTTTCATTGTCGAACCGGAAGTCAAAGCCATATTCTCATTATAGGCAACAGCTTTTCCGGTTGATAAGTCAACAGCCATAAAACTAACGGCAGCATGTTTTAACCCTTCAGCCTTCAAAAAAGCATCTAAAGCCGCATTTTTTGTTTGTCCAAATACTTGAAATCCTCCAAAAGAGAATAAATAAAGTGCTAAAAAACAGTATATCTTCATTTTCATTTCTGCAAAACTATTATATTATCCTATTTCTTCCAAATTTTTTACTGTTTTATTTGGATAATAAAATAAATTGTCTACCTTTGCAGTCGCTTTTAAGCAATACAGGATGATTCAGTAGCTCAGCAGGTAGAGCACATCCCTTTTAAGGATGGGGTCCTGGGTTCGAGCCCCAGCTGGATCACCAAGAAAGACTTCCAAAAATCACTGATTTTTGGAAGTCTTTTTTTAATAACTCCTTTCGACACGCATCTCGCTGGCGTGGATTTGTAATCTGTGCCAAATATCACAAAAGAGCACGGATTGCAAATCCGCGCCAGTGAAGGCTTAGATTTAAATGCGTTTGCCCTGGGATGAAAGTAACACGGAAAAATATATTTGGAAATTTTGGCTAAAAAAAATCTCAAATGAGTTTGCCTCCCTCGTAATTCTTCACTATGTTTGCGAATTAAAACAAATTAAACGAAAAGTGAAATACAATTTATATTTACTAAGCATTATTACCCTATTTCTTGTTTGTTGTAAGCAAAACCAAGATACAACTATTACAGAAACAGAGCCAGCACTAGTAGAAAACAATGTGTACCACAGTTATAAAGATGAATCTGGAATTATCAAAGTATACATGCAATATTATAACTTTCGGAATACCGGATTTTATGAAACGCAAAGTGTGAAACAAGTAAAGAATACGCTTCCTGTTATTTCAAGTCAAACGAATTATGTGAATAGTGGAAAAACAAGGCTGATTCACATTGATAAAAATCCGATTGCTCTTTTTGAAGCTCCCAATAACGATGAAGCTCCGGTTGGTATTTTAACAAAAACTTCGTTTGTGGAAACAGATACTATTTTTTATAATGAAATTTTGCAAAATGCGGCTGATGAATCCTTATTAACATTCAATGTTTGGTATGCAATTAAAATTAATGGGAAAAGATATTATACAGACTATCAACTTCATGATTATATTCCCTACAAAAAAAAACTGACCGCTTTCAACCAAACATTTCTATTAATTGCAAAATCAACCGGGAAGGATGAAATATATGATGTCGATTATCCGGATGATTTTTTTGCAATTTTTTTGGATAAAAATGAGAAAATATTCTATGTGTCAGATATTTTAGATTTTGAATTCGAAAATGAGTATTTTGATGCAAAATCGTTTGCTTCAATGGCAACCACATCTGAAGATGGTGCTTTTGAATTTGTTGTTGCTGATTTTGCGGGCTCATGGGATGGGAAAAAATTCAAATCCAGAAAGATTAATAAATATGGCATCAAAGAACGGGGAAAAACGTTGGAAGAGATGATTCCTTCCGGTTGGAATGTGTTAAGTCATATTTATGGCGACTTAAATAATGATGGTGTGACTGACCTTGTTTTTGTTATTCAAAGTACGAATTCGGACTATTTTGAAGAATCTGATGATTTCGGTACGGTTGACTTGAATCCAAGAGTTTTAGGAATTTATTTTGGAAATGAAAGGGGAAGTTATAATAAACATTTATTATCCGACCAGTTTATCGTTCTTCGTGATAGTCCGACAATGGATGAACCTTTGGACGAATTGCAAATAACAGATAGCGGAGTATTAAAAATCGGATTTCGTTTTTGGTATAGCGCAGGTACTTGGTTTACTTCTCGTTACACCTATACTTTTCGATTTCAAAACAATCAATTTGAGTTAATTGGTTATGATTCTTACTCAGGGCACAGAGCGTCAGGAGAAACAACGGAGTACAGTGTCAATTTTTCTACCGGTAAAATGAACATTATAAAAGGCAATTTTTCCAGTGATGAGCCGGAATCTTCTGTGTGGAGAACATTTGAATTGGAAAATCTAAAATCATTGGAGTCTTTTGGAGCTCCTTTTGAATGGGAATTTGAAGGAATTTATATATAAAGTTCTAATGGAATGCAGATGAAATGGATTGAGCGGATTTTTGCAGATAATAAAATAAAATCCGCTCAATCCGTTTCATCTGCGTTCCATTGGAGCTTTTGAGGCAACTTCTTTAATCTTTATCAAAAATAATTTTCACTTCCGAACCGGAATACGCAACAATGGAGTCATATACAGTCGAATGTACATCTCCCGCGCCGTATCCTTCTTTTACTTTGATGATTTTGAAAGTCCGATTCGTTAACATTCCGGGATAATTACCCGAACGATTTCCGATAGTCAATGATTTTTCTGCTTCATTATAAATAAATGGAATAGTGGAATAAACGCCTGATTCGTAATTGTAATTGTCTTTTTCGTCTTCATACAATACAAAATTAGCATCAGCACCCGGATAAACTCTTATTTCCAAATCGCTCCAAGGTTTTTCTTCCGCATACTGAACATCAGGTCCTATTGGAACAATGGAACCCGCTTTTACATAGATTGGCATAATATCAATCGGCGTTTCTCTCTGAAATTCAACACCTCCCTGAATCCGTTTGCCTGTCCAGAAATCGTACCAGTCGGTTCCTTTCGGAAGATAAACCGGAGACGTTTGAATCTCGCTAAAGTCAACCGTTGAGTTCTCTCTTTCTCCAGAAGTATAAAATGGATTCAAAACAGGAGCGACCAAAAATGCTTTTCCATACATATATTCTGTTCCCATATCAAGAACTTTGTCATCTTCCGGAAAATCCATTGCCAACATTCGCATTATAGAACCGGAATTGGATGTTACATCCCACGAAAGAGAATAATTATAAGGCAATAACAGGTAACGCAAACGAATGAATCGCTCAATTGCATCATAAGCCCAATCTCCACTTTTTCCGAATTGCCATATTTCGCGAGGAGTAGTTGTCCCATGAGAACGCATCATGGAATTGAATGTGCCATATTGCAACCAACGCACATACAATTCTCGATAATCAGCATGAGAAGAAGTGCCGTCTTTTACCCAAAATCCGCCAATATCAGTATTCCAGTAAGGAATAGCCGTAGCAGAAAAATTCAATCCGGAAGGAATTTGATTTTGAAATGTTTGCCAACTTGCATAAAGGTCGCCCGACCATAAAGTAGAACCGTAACGTTGTTGTCCGGCAAATGCAGAACGAGTCAAAATTGTAACGCGTTTGCTGTCAGTTACTTTTCGTTGACTGTCATGCACTCCTCCAATACTCTTTATCGGAAACGCATTACGTACACTACGAAAGGAACCCATTCCGGTTTCTTCATCTAATTGTTCTGTCGTTTCTTCGAAATATTCAGGTTCAGTTGCATCCAGCCACCAGCCGTCAATTCCAATTGAAAACATATTTTTATTCATGTAACTCCAATAAATATCGCGGGCTTCAGCATCATAAGCATTGTATATTTTTACCGCTTGGAAAGGATAGGTCTTAAAACTAAATAACAATCCTTTTTCGTCCAATTCTTTGTAAGGTTTTGTTTTTTCTCCAAAAGAAGGCCATACCGAAAAAATGGTGTGTGCATTCAAATTATGAATATCGCTTATCATTTTTGCCGGATTCGGATAATTGGGATTTCCAAATTCCATAGCATTCCAATAAGTATCATCTGTGCTCCAATACTGCCAATCCTGAACAATTCCGTCCAATGGCACATTCAAATCCCGATATTTTTGCACAACTCCAATAACTTCATCTTGACTGATGTATTTTTCTTTGGATTGCCAATATCCCCATGTCCATAACGGAAAAAGTGGCGCTTGTCCTGTCAAATCGCGCATGCAAGCAATTACTCCGTCCATATTATTTCCATACATAAAATAATAATCGGCACAATCGGCAACTTCTGAAGAGAGAGAGGTTTCTTGTGCATTATCGGTAAAAATTGTAATTGAGTAATTATCCCAAAAAACGCCATAACCTTTAGTTGATTGAAAAAATGGAATGGCGATTTTCGTATTAAACTGTTTCAGTTCCAATGTCTGATTTCGTTGATTCATCTTTCCGGTTTGTTGTTGTCCGAAACCGTAAATCGCTTCATTGGCATCCAATGAAAAAGCTTGATGAACGTTGTAGGTATTTTTTCCAGCTTCCGTAATTGCAGTAAACACAGTTCCATTGTCTTTTTCCGAAAACAAATTATTTCCAACTAAATCAGAAAAAGAAACTTTTCCGGTAGCCACATTTACATTCACTTGCAATGTTGCGCTTTTCAATGATACCACATTTCCGGCTTGTGAAACATTTAAGTTAATATCTTCCGGTGTTTTAATTACCGAAACACTTTCCTTGTTAATCGCAGTTCCTTTGGGATACTTTAATATTCGAACAATTGAAGAATTGAAAAATTGAATTTCCGCCTCTTGCGATGGCAGGCTAATCTTCGCGCCTAATTCAGTTTCCTGATAATTTTGAGAATAAACAGGACTGACAAATAATAGGAGTATTATTACTCCACTAAAAAATAAATGTTTCATCATGAATCAAATTTAAATTAAACTTTATGAGTGCAAAAATAATTGAAATGTGTCTGTAAAAGGGTTTCGGAGGTTGAATATAATATCGTGTAGGTTGAAAAAGTACTTTTTTCCGTCTCAAAGTTACCAATAGAACCCTTAAGGCGGATAAGCGCGGATTTTATTTTATTATCTGCGAAAATCCGTTCAATCCGCGTCATCTGCGTTCTATTGGCAATTTTTGAGACGGACTCTCTATTTTTCTCCTTAAAACTTTTGTTTTTTTATCAGACACATTTATAAATCAGATTTTTTACATAAGTTTGTAAGAGTATAAATTAATTAAAAAATACCGTATGAAATTTAGTAATGTAAGATTATTAGTAAAAGACTTTCCAAAATGTTTCAAATTTTATTCAGAACAACTTGGATTAGAACCCGCTTGGGGAGATGAAAATGGTTGTTATGCCAGTTTTAAAGTAGCAGACGGAATTGAAGGATTTGCCTTATTTATGTCTGATTATATGGCTCCGGCAGTCGGTAATGCAGATAAAAATCAACCTTTAGGATATCGCGAAAAATCTATGGTATCGTTTGAAGTAACAAATGTTGACGAAACTTATCAATCACTATTGAAAAAAGGAATTCATTTTGTGAATGAACCAACCGATATGTCCGACTGGGGAATGCGCGTTGTTCATTTGAGAGACCCGGAAGAAAATCTGATTGAATTATTTACCGCTCTGGCAACAGAATAAGTTCGAAATGATAATTAAAATCCATGAAAAGAATTCTATTCTTATTTCTTCTGATATTTTCGATTAGTTCAGCTGCGATATATGCTCAATCTGCATTTGATTATATTCTATCTGAAGAAGATTTTGAAACCGCAGAAGGATATGCTCAATACCAGCAATATTTGGAATCTTTCAGAAAAAGGGACGAAATTTATGACAAACAGCTTGGCATAGTAGAATACAACGGTCAACGATATGAAGATTGCCGGGCAATTGTATATACTTACAATGATATTGCCCATATACAAATCAGTCAGCCGGAAAAAGATTACTTCACTCCTTTTCACTTGAATCTTAGATTGAATTTAATTGATGGAAAATTACCGGTAGGCGCTTTCTCTTTTTCAAACAAACAATCCTCTGAAAACGATTCGGAGGATTTACTGCATTTTACTTGGAATTATGAAGATTGGCGGCTTGCCACTCACACTTTTCAAAGCAAACAGGCAAATGTGCATATTCAATTGTTCAGTGAAGACTATTACAATCTGTCCGGTTCAATGGAGTTGGATAGTGAAGAAAAAAAGATTGTTGACTTTATGTTTTGGGGACCTCTGTCTTATGAAAGTATCGAAGTAAGTCGAGTATTTCATTTTAATCCGGACGATTATTTTCACAATAAGGGACAGCTAACTATAGGAGAGAGAGCTGTTTCTACGCCCGTTGCTTTCAGAGATTGGAAGTCAAACACGCAAAAGATATATATTCTGGATAGGCTTATTGCGCAAGACAGTAAGCTGGAATACGGAATTTATTTCGAGTTTCCTCGTGGAGAATTTCCGGAGGGAATATTCAAAGCAGATAATATTTCTCAACCATTCTTAGCCGCATTTTTCAATAAGAACAAAACAGAATATCCTTCTGAAACCGAGTTGATTATAAAGTTGGACAAAAAGAAGAAAAAGTATGATATTACTTATTCTATGAACTTTCCCGATGGACAAACGATAAAAGGTTCGTATTCGGGCAAAATTCCGGATAGTACTTTTTAAAAAAGCTCCCATTTTCACGCAACACAAGAAGATAAGATATTGATTTTAGATTTCATTTTCTCGGAAACTAAATATTACATTATAGACCATGTTGAAATTAAGAATTGGAGCAATACAACGATATAAACCTCGTTCGTATTAATTTTTAACTCTTAATTCTTAATTTTTAATTCAAGATTACACCGAAAAGATGACAAAAGAATTTTCCATTCTTCACAACACGAAAACTTAATATTATCTAACACAATAAAAAAATATGGACAAATTAAATCAATTAAAATATGCTGTTGACCAACTCATTGGACAAGGTAATTTAGACGTAGTTAATTCTGTTTTTTCAGTAGATTAACATAGTACATTCTGGAGACAAAACGTTTAATGGACACAAATTCCTAAAAAGATATACAAAACAATTACGAACAGCTATACCAAACATAAAAATTCTCAATATTGAATTATTGTCTCAAACAGACAATGTATTAACTTGGCAAAGGGCATTTAGTGGTACACATGAAAACGTCTTGAAAGGAATACCTGCTTCAAATAAAAAAGTGAAGTGGTACGAAATTGTAGTTTCTCGTTTTGACAAGAACAAAATAATTGAAGAATGGGTTGTTTCAGATTTGGCATTCCAATTAATGCTGAAACAGAAGAGATAAAAATAATTGTCGAACCGCCAACTGGTGCCACGGCAACAGCGACAGTTCGTAATTCCAGCAGATTAACCCGACAAAAAGAGGAAAAAATCAACAAAAAATCACATTATTAGTACTAATAATGTGATTTTTTTATATCTTCACAGTCAAATTATAAATTGCATTTTATGCAAAGGAAATTATTGGAGCAATTATTAGAGTGGAAAAACAGTGCAAAACGTTTGCCACTGTTATTAGAAGGAGCAAGACAAGTCGGCAAAACTTATTTGCTCGAAACTCTTTTTGGCAAAGAGCATTATGATAATGTAATCCGCGTAAATTTTGAAAAGTCCGATTCGGAACTGCTTGCTCTTTTTGAAGGCAATATTGAACCACAACGAATTATCAATTATTTGTCGTTGAAATTTAACACACCAGTCAGTCAAAATAACACATTGATTATTTTTGACGAAATTCAAGAGTCGCCACGTGCTTTGGCTTCGCTGAAGTATTTCGCCGAAGACGCGCCCGAATATCATATAGCGGCGACAGGTAGTTTGCTTGGAATTGCTTTGCACAGTGGCACTTCGTTTCCAGTAGGTAAGCTTGCTCGATTTCGACTTTTTCCATTGGATTTGGAAGAATTTTATTGGGCTTTTAACAAGCAAAATCAAACAGCGGAGGCGTACAAAGCAATAGAAAATTTGAAAAACCCGCTAATTGAAAGCGATTTTAAAGATTTGTTTCGGCAATATTTAGCCATTGGCGGAATGCCTGCTGCTGTTGAAGAATGGGTTGAAAGTAAGAATATTAGCAGAGTTGAAATGATTTTAAAAAATATTCTTGCCGACTACAAAGACGATTTTAGCAAACATACCACAAATGCAGAGTCTCGAAAAATAGGCAATCTTTGGCGAAGTGTTCCGCAACAATTTGCAAAAGAAAATCACAAATTTACGTACAAAGTCGTTGAGCAGTCGGCTCGAGGTCGCGATTATGCGTTTGCTCTCGATTGGTTACTTGATGCAGGATTGATTTACAAAATTAACCTTGTTGCGCATGGCAACAAATTACCATTGTCGTTTTATTCAGACAATTCTGATTTTAAAATTTATTTGGTTGATGTCGGACTATTGCGACAATTAGCGGGATTGCCTGTTTCCGTTGTAATTGGCGAAGACAACATTTGGTCAAATTTTGGTGGTGCTTTTGCCGAAAATTTTGTATTACAACAACTTTGCTCACTTGGTTTTGATGAAGCATATTATTGGGCAAGCAATGCCGACAATCCAAAGCAACCGAAAGGTAAAAGTGAACTTGATTTTGTTGTTTCCGCTGACAATACAATTTATCCAATCGAAGTAAAATCGGGCGAAGAAGTGAAAGGTAAAAGTTTGAGAGTATTCCGCAATAAATACAATCCCGAATTGAGTATTCGGTTTTCTCTAAAAGGATTGGAATACAACGATGGGTTATTGAATATTCCGTTGTATTATTCCTTCTTATTCAACGACTTACTTGCGCAAAAAGACAAGTTGTTAAATTCAGCATTTGCGTTCATAAAACACAAGACGGACGAATAAAGCCACAGGCACATAACAAACGGTTTTAAATTGAAAAGCCCCAACAAATAAGAGCGAGATATTTTGAAGAAAAAAAGGAGGAAAAGATGAAAAAATATACTTTATCTGAAATGGTAAAAGCAACACGGAAAAAACGAAATTTGCAACAAGAAGAGTTCGTGGAAATTATCGGAGTGAATAAATCTCAAAACAACTACTCGAAATGAAATTCAGATTATTCATTTTAATACTTCTCACTTCCAATATGGTCTATTCTCAAAGTGAAAACTTTGAAAGTAACGTCAACAATATCATAACCTTATTCAAACAGAAAGATATTGATAAAATTGCAAGTATTGTTAATTTCCCTTTGCGGAGAGAATATCCAATACCGAACATTGAAAACGAAAAAGAATTGAAGCTGCGGTTTGATGAAGTTTTTGACAAAACTTTTATTGATATGATTGCTAATTCGGAAATTAATCAGTGGTCGGAAGTTGGTTGGAGAGGAACGATGTTCGAAAATGGCATTCTTTGGATAGAAAGTTACAGCGGAAGAATAATTGCGGTAAATTACCAAAGTGAATTTGAGAAAAAACAAAAAGAGGATTTGATTGCTAAGGAGAAAAAAGATTTGCATATATCATTGAAGAATTTTGAAAGTCCGACATACAGAATAAAGACTAAAAATTACCTGATTAGAATTGACCGGTTATCCAATAATAAATACAGATATGCCTCTTGGAAAACAGGCAAAAAAGAATCATCGAAACCGGATATAATTTTAAGCAATGGAGAAATAGAGTTTCTCGGAAGTGGAGGAAATCATATTATTGTTTTCAAAAACAAAAATTACACATACAAGATTTATAGAGATGTTCTTAAAGAGCTTAATGACCCGGACCCTGATATTGTACTTGAAGTTGAAAAAGATGGGGAAACAATTTTAACGGAAAAAGGAGAGTTAGTAATTCAATAAAAAACAATGAGCAATTGTCAATTATACAGTCAGTTTATGAAATATTTTTCAATCATTTTACTTTCCTTATTGCTAATATCAGCAAGCAATATTAATGCGACCAATTGTTCTTATGAACTTTTCATCGAAAAGCACGCAAACTTAAATTTGTGCCAGAATTATGCGCGTAATAATGCTTTGTCTTTACTATATAAAGCGCGAACAAAAGCACTGAGTGACTATGTCGCCATAAAAATTGAACAAGGAAAACTTGCAGATAAAAAATTTGAAATCCAGATTTACGACCCGATTCTCTCGCAGCCCTATATTCAATTATCGCAAAGCCAAAAGTCTTATTACGTAATAGTTTGCGGAAAATATCCAAATATCGAAGAAATGATGATGATTGTCGACTGTTTTACCGACCCCGATTTCAGTTATTTAGAAATCAGTTACCAGAGTTTTGACAATGAAAAAGACCGGGAAAAAGAACTTGAACGATTCGAACGTTTTTTCAAACGGCAACTAAGTGAAAGTGATAAACAATTGAAATTAGAACATACTGTTTGGCAGTCGGGTTTATTAAGCATATATTATCAGGCAGACCGGCTTTCATATATTTTATCAAACAAAACCCTTCCTTTAGAGGTAAAAGCTTTGCCCGCCGTAATCCGCGACCGCTATATTATTCCCACGGCTGTTGATGATAATTACTATATCGATTATTTTTTCGTTTA
>JGI996J12353_1000011_pt1 | contig 79871 bp, 72 predicted proteins | sample IntmicLarv5ML5BL_FD_12353 | JGI IMG/M metagenome (IMG submission 12353) | reverse complement strand
CTTTAGTGTTTCGATAAAAGCTACCTAAAAAAGGATTATGAAAATTTGATTGATTGATTAAATCAGAATGACAGAAACATATAAATATTCCGAACACTCGTAATTACAAATCCGCGCCAGCAAGAGAATTGAAATCGGACGAAAGAAAAAGGACAAAACCCCAAAGGGCGAATAATTATTCGCCCTTACCACGCCCCACAAAAAACCACCTAAATAAATTCACTATCTATTAATATTTTAGCTCATTTAATAACTTGTTAATAACTTTGTGAAAAAATAATATGCAATAAAAGTGGAGAATTGTGGAGAATTATATACTTTTACACTGTGAAATAAGAATTTAAGTAAAAAAGTGGATAGATTCATTGGAAATATAGACGCAAAAGCAGATGCAAAAGGACGAGTTTTCGTTCCGGCTGCATTTCGAAAAATCCTGCAATCATCGGGAAGTTCGCGTCTTATATTGCGAAAAGACATCTATCAAGATTGCTTGGTTCTATTTCCGGAAAGTGTTTGGAACGAAGAATTAGACCGACTAAGCGCAAAGCTAAATAAATATGACGAAGAACAACAACAAACATTTCGTCAATTCGTAATGGATTCGGATGTTTTAGAAATGGATTCCAATGGTCGTATTTTGATTTCAAAGCGATATATGCAAATGGTCCAAATTACCAATGAAGTTCGATTTGTCGGAATGAATGACACAATTGAAATCTGGAGCCGCAATAAATTAGAAAAACCGCTAATGGATGCAGATACATTTAAAAATAATATTCGAAAGTTTTTAGGTTCTTAAAATATGAGTAACAATCTTACATATCACGTTCCTGTTCTGCTACAAGAAAGTATCACCGGATTAAATATTCGTCCGGAAGGAACTTATGTAGATGTAACTTTCGGCGGTGGCGGCCATTCAAAGGAAATATTAAGTCATTTAGGCAACAAAGGTCATTTATATGGATTCGACCAAGATGAAGATGCCGAAAAAAATATCATTCCAAACGAAAAATTCACTTTTGTCCGAAGTAACTTTCGTTATTTGACGAATTTCATGGAATGGCATAATGTGAATTCGATTGACGGTTTATTGGCCGATTTAGGTGTTTCTTCACATCATTTTGACGATGAAACCAGAGGTTTTTCGTTTCGCTTCTCATCAAATCTGGATATGCGAATGAACAAACGTTCGGGAAAAACGGCAGCAGAAATACTAAAAACGTATTCAGAAGAAGCATTAGCAGATATTTTTTACTTATATGGAGAATTGAGAAATTCCCGTGCAATTGCTCGTGCAATTGTTCAAAAGCGAAGCGAGAAAAAAATCCAAACGACACAGGATTTTTTAGAAATCCTAAAACCTTTTTTTGGAAGAGAAAAAGAAAAAAAATATTTGGCGCAAGCCTTTCAAGCATTACGAATAGAAGTCAACCAGGAAATGGAAACGCTAAAAGAAATGCTATTGCAAGCAGGTCAATTATTAAAATCAGGCGGAAGAATGGTGGTGATTACCTATCATTCGTTGGAAGACCGATTAGTTAAGAACTTTTTTAAAACCGGAAATTTTGAAGGAAAAATAGATAAAGATTTCTACGGAAATATTCATTCTCCCTTTATCCTTGTAAATAACAAAGTTATCGTTGCCAACGAAAAAGAGTTGGAAGAAAATCCGCGTTCCAGAAGTGCGAAATTAAGAATTGTAGAAAAGAGATAGAAATGAGTACGGAAAATACAAAAAAGAAAAAGAAGAATCCAATCCGATATTTCATTGCCGGAGAAATTCTAACAGAAGATTTTGTTACCAAACAATTCAAACTTCTGATACTTATTGTAATATTAATCATCATTTTTATCAGTAACGGTTATTCCTGTCAGAAAAAGCTCACTCAAATCGAAGATTTAAAAAGCACATTAAAAGATGTCAAATATGAAAATCTGGTTCTTTCGACAGAATTAACATCCAATAGTCGTCAATCACAAATAGAAGCACTCTTAAAAAGCAAAGGAATAGAATTGGCAGGTCCAACAACACCGGCTTTTGAGTTATACAAATAAATTAGTAGAATTATGTCTTCCAAAAAATCAGCAGACAAAAAAATCATGTTATATTACTTTTTTATTGCAACACTCGTTGTGATAATTGCTTTCGCGATTATAGGGAAAGCGTCTGTAACATTGGTTAGAGATGGAGAGGCATGGAGAAAAATCGGAGAAAAACAAGTTCGTCCAAATGTGCTAGTTCCAGCCACTCGCGGAGATGTTTATTCTGCTAATTACGAATTGATGGCAACAACCGAATCTCAATATCGCCTATTCATCGACTTTTGGGCAGAAGGTATAAATCCAGACACACTAAAAAAATATGTAAAACCTTTAGCTGTAGAACTAAACAAAATGTTTCCCAGAAAATCAGCAGCTCACTACGAAAGCCACATTATGAAGGGCTGGAATATACGGCAAAGGGAAGAGGCACAAATAAAAGCAAATAAAAGCTCGAGAAAAAGTCGAGAATATCGTTTGTTGGACCATGAAATAGATTATATACAGTATAAAAAAGTACGGAAAATGCCTTATTTTGAAAAAGGCACAAACAGGTCCGGATTATACGACAAAGAATTTGCGAAAAGGACAAACCCTTATGGCACTTTGGCTTCCCGTACAATTGGAGACACCTACAAAGAATTTGACAAGGGAGGAAAAAACGGATTGGAATTGCACTACGATTCTTTACTAAGAGGAGAACCGGGAACAAGTACACGGAGAAAAGTTAATGGAAGATGGATTGATATAATCGATGAAAAGCCAATTCATGGAAAAGATATTATTTCGACAATAGACATCAATATTCAAGATATTACAGAAAAAGCCTTATTAAGTAAATTAAAGGAAATTGATGCAGAATCAGGAACTGCCGTTGTAATGGAAGTTGCGACCGGAGAAATCAAAGCAATTACCAATATGGGACGACTAAGAGAAGGCGTTTGGGGCGAAACGAAAAACTTTGCAGTTTCCGATTTAAGCGAGCCCGGCTCTACATTTAAAGTCGTTTCAATGATGGTTGCCTTGGAAGATGGATTCGTTCATCCGGAAGATTCCGTCGAAACTGGAAATGGCGTTGTTCAAATTGCAGGACAGCAACTAAAAGACCACAATTCCAATCGAGGAGGATATGGAACAATCACTGCATCAAAAAGTATTCGCTACTCATCCAATATTGGAGTCGCCCGTCTCATTATGAAAGCGTATGGCGACAATCCGGAAAAATATGTAGAAAGCATTTACAAAATAGGATTTCATAAGGATATGGAATTAGAAATCCCTGGATATGGAGTTCCTCGCATTCGCCACCCGAAAGATAACACCGCCAATTATTGGTCAAGGTCGACTTTACCTTGGATGTCTTTTGGTTATGAAACCCAAATTCCGCCGATTTATACGCTATCTTTTTTTAATGCGATTGCAAATAACGGCAAATTAGTGAAACCTCTATTTACTCGCGAAATCAGAGATAATGGACGAGTAATCGAAAAGAAGAAAACACAAGTAATCAACAATAGAATTTGCTCCCCTTCAACGCTGGAAGCCATTCGCCAAATGTTGGATGATGTTGTTAATATGCCCGATGGAACCGGAAAACCTGCTCAGTCTGACAAAGTTCGAATTTCAGGAAAAACCGGAACAGCTCAACTATCTCAAGGCTCTGCCGGATACAGGTCTGCCGGATTATCGCATCAAGTTTCTTTTTGCGGATATTTTCCGTCAGAAGCGCCTAAATATTCTTGCATTGTTGTAATTCGAAAACCTCGAAATGGAATAGTATCCGGAGGAGGAATGTGTGGAACTGTTTTCAAAGAAATTGCAGAAGAAGTATATGCTCGAAATATCATTTACACAGCAAAATCATTTCCAACAGATACAATTCATTTAAAAACGCCAATGATAAAAAATGGTCTATCGGAAAGTGCAAAAAAAGCGTTGAATACGCTGAAAATTTCATATCAAAATGAAAATAAAGACAGCAAATGGTTTACAGCAGAACTATTGGAGGAAGATAAATTAGTTTTGACGGACAGACAAATACATTCAGATTTAGTTCCAAATGTGAAAGGAATGGGCGCCAAAGATGCCGTCTTCGCATTAGAAAATGTAGGATTAAAAGTAAATCTTTCCGGAAAAGGAGCTGTCGCTTCGCAGTCCATTATTCCCGGAACAAAAGTAGTAAAAGGGCAAACAGTTGCATTGCAACTCAAATGATATAGATATGAATTTAAACCAATTAATCGGCAAATTTTCTCTTTTGAAAGAAATTGGAGAGAAAAACATAGATATCGCAGGGCTACATTCTGACTCACGAAAGATTCAGGAAGGTTATTTGTTTGTTGCCATAAAAGGTACGCAATCAGATGGACATTCTTATATCGAACAAGCAATTGAGAAAGGGGCAAAAGCTATAATTTGCCAGATTTTACCGGAAGAAATTCATCCGAATATCACTTATATTCAAGTAAAAGACACAACAGAAATTTTAGGCATTTTAGCTTCTGTTTGGAATGGAAATCCTTCTGAAAAGCTCCAATTAATCGGAGTTACCGGAACAAACGGAAAAACAACAATTGCAACTTTATTGTACACTGTTTTCAAAAAATTGGGTTATAAAGTCGGTCTACTTTCTACAGTCTGCAATTACATTCATGATAAAGTCATTCCGGCAACCCACACAACGCCCGATGCAATTGAATTAAATCAGTTATTAGCACAAATGGTTGATGAAGGTTGTGATTATGTTTTTATGGAAGTCAGTTCACACGCAGTAGACCAAAAACGAATCAACGGTCTCCGATTCAAAGGGGGAATTTTCACAAATTTGACTCGAGACCACTTAGATTATCACGAAACTTTTGAAGCTTATCGAGATGCGAAAAAAGGATTCTTTGATTTGCTTCCTTCTGATGCTTTTGCATTAACGAATAAAGACGATAAAAACGGGATGTTTATGCTTCAAAACACCCAAGCAGAAAAACAAACCTATTCGTTTAAGTCATTAGCCGATTTTAAAGGAAAAATTTTGGAATCTCATTTTGACGGAACTTTAATGACTGTTAATAATACCGAAGTATTGACCCAATTTGTCGGAAAATTCAATGCTTACAATTTATTAGCCGTTTATGGAGCATCCGTTCTTTTGGAACAATCTCCCGATGAAATCATTATTTTATTGAGTACGCTACAATCCGTTTCCGGACGTTTTGAAACATTGCAATCTCCCGATGGATACACCGCAATTGTCGATTACGCGCACACTCCCGATGCATTAACAAATGTTTTGAATACAATTCAGGAAGTGTTAGAAGAAGGAAATATAATTACAGTGGTTGGCTGTGGCGGAAATCGCGACAAAGGAAAGCGTCCAATTATGGCGAAAGAAGCTGTTCGATTAAGTAATCAAGTTATTCTAACTTCCGACAATCCTCGATTTGAAGAACCGGAAGATATTATTAATGATATGCTCGCGGGTTTAAATTCAGCCGAAAGGAAGAAAGTTGTTTGCATCGCCAACCGAAAAGAGGCCATTCGAACGGCATGTTTGCTCGCCCAAACCGGAGATGTTATTTTAATCGCCGGAAAAGGACACGAAGATTATCAGGAAATAAAAGGTGTTAAACATCATTTTGACGATAAAGAAATTGTAAAAAATATATTTAAGGAAAATTAAAAAAAGATACGATTATGCTATACGATTTATTTAGTTATCTCGACAAATTAGATTTCCCCGGAGCAGGAATGTTTCAGTACATTTCTTTTCGTTCCACAATGGCATTGATTTTATCTTTGATTATTTCAACGGTTATCGGGCGAAAAATTATCAATGCGCTGCGAAAAAAACAAATTGGAGAAACGGTTCGAAATTTGGGATTAGAAGGTCAAATACAAAAAAAGGGAACCCCAACAATGGGAGGAATCATTATCATTATTGCCATTTTGGTTCCGGTTCTTTTGTTAACTCGCCTTTCCAACATCTATATTATTTTGATGATAATCACAACAATATGGCTAGGAACACTCGGTTTCATCGATGATTATATTAAAGTTATCCGGAAAAACAAAGAAGGATTATCCGGGAAATTCAAAATAATTGCACAAGTCGGATTGGGATTAATTGTCGGTTTAACCATTTATTTGAGTCCCGATGCCGTGATGCGAGAAAATGTAGAAATTGTGAAAGGAGAAGGGAAAACCGAAATCACCTATACACCGGAAGTTAAATCAACTCAAACAACAATTCCATTTGTCAAAAACAACAATTTTGATTACCGGGATTTAACTTCTTTTATCCCAACAAAATATCGTACAGCAGCCACTTGGATTCTCTTCGTTTTAATAACAATTTTCATTGTGACCGCCGTATCAAACAGTGCCAATTTAACCGATGGATTGGACGGTTTAGCCGCCGGAACCTCTGCGATTATTGGAGTCGCGTTAGGGATTTTGTCGTATGTTTCCTCCCACCTTGAATATGCAGCTTATTTGAACATTATGCATATTCCCGGAAGTGGAGAGTTAACAATCTTTGCTTGCGCCTTTATTGGAGCCTGTGTTGGCTTTTTATGGTACAATGCTTCTCCGGCACAAGTTTTCATGGGCGATACAGGCTCATTAACTTTGGGCGGAATCATCGCCGTATTTGCCATTATCATTCATAAAGAGCTATTATTGCCGATTCTTTGCGGGGTTTTCTTTGCCGAAAGCGTTTCCGTTATGTTACAAGTTGCCTATTTCAAGCATACCAAAAAGAAAACAGGAATTGGGAAGCGAGTATTTAAAATGACCCCATTACATCATCATTTTCAGAAACCGGGAAATGCAGGAATTGATGCGATTATTCAAAAACCGTTTACACCCATTCCCGAATCCAAACTAGTTGTGCGTTTTTGGTTAATAGGAATCATTTTGGCAGTAGTAGCCATTGCAACATTAAAGATGAGATAAGATGAAAAGAATTGTCATATTAGGAGCGGGCGAAAGTGGCACAGGAGCTGCCGTTTTAGCGAAAAAACAAGGATTCGATGTTTTTGTTTCGGATTTGTCTGCCATAAAGCAATCATACAAAGATATTCTCGATAAATACGGCATTTCTTACGAAGAAAAACAACATACGGAAGAGTTGATTTTATCGGCAAACGAAATCATAAAAAGTCCCGGTATTCCCGATAAAGTTTCCATCATAAAAAAGATAAAAGAGCGAAATATTCCGATTATTTCGGAAATAGAATTTGGTGGAAGATATACAAAAGCAAAATTGATTTGCATTACTGGAAGTAACGGAAAAACGACAACAACAATGCTTACCTATCACATCTTAAAAAGTGCCGGATTAAACGTTGGATTGGCGGGAAATGTCGGAGATAGTTTTGCTTTGCAAGTGGCTGAAAAAAATTACGATTATTATGTAATTGAATTAAGCAGTTTTCAGCTCGATGGAATGTATGATTTTAAGGCAGATATTGCCATTTTGTTAAATATTACTCCGGACCATTTGGACAGATATAATTATGAAATGCAAAATTATGTTGACTCAAAATTGCGGATTTTACAAAATCAAACAGAGAAAGACTCGTTCATTTATTGGCAAGATGACCCGATTATATCGAAAGAAATTGATAAATTAAAACCGTCTGTGACTCTTTATCCGCTTGCGGAAAAGAAACAAGACGAAACAAAAGCATATACCGAGAGCAAAACAATTATTACAGAAACTCCTAATGGTAAATTTACGATGGAAGAAGAATTAGTAGCATTAACAGGAACACACAATTTATACAATTCTTTAGCCTCTGGAATTGCAGCTAAATTATTGGATATCAAAGATGAAAATATCAGACAATCTTTGAGCGATTTTAAGGGAGTAGAGCATCGATTGGAAAAAGTTGCTCGCGTAAGAGGTGTTGAATACATCAATGACTCGAAAGCGACAAACGTTAATTCCTGCTGGTATGCGCTTCAAAGTATGAAAACACCAACAGTTTTAATTCTCGGAGGAACAGACAAAGGAAATGATTACAAAGAAATAGAATCGCTGGTTTTGGAGAAATGTCATGCGCTGATTTTTTTAGGTGTTGACAACTCTAAACTTCATGCTTATTTCGATGGTAAAATAGATGTAATTTTGGATGCCGATTCAATGAAAAAAGCCGTTGAACAGGCGTATTCTATTGCAAAAAAAGGCGACACAGTATTACTGTCTCCTTGTTGTGCGAGTTTCGACTTATTTCAAAATTACGAAGATAGAGGAAAACAATTTAAAGAGTGTGTTTGCAATCTTTAAGATATTTTAATTATGGATTTTATCAATAAAATATTTCGAGGAGATAGAGTTGTATGGATGATATTCATGTTTCTCTGTTTAATTTCCATTGTAGAAGTCTACAGCGCATCCAGTACGTTAACTTTCCGTACAGATTACTGGCGACCGATTCTTCGTCATACAATATTTCTTTTGGTCGGCTTAGGAATTGTACTTGGAGTTCATGCGATTAAACCGAAATATTTTACCATTTTAGGCGTTTGTCTGCCGCTTGCCTGCTTGTTGCTTATTGCTACGCGCGTTTTTGGCGACCCAATTAATGGCTCTTATCGCTGGATTAAAATTGCTGGAATCACTTTTCAACCTTCGGAAATTGCCAAAATATGCTTAATCGTATTTACGGCTTTTTTGCTAAGTAAAAGAAAAGAAAATTCCGGAGGCAAAATTTTCAAATGGATTCTTATTGCTAACATGGTTACATGTGGTATTATTTTTATTGATAATGGTTCTACGGCCATAATGCTTTTCGGCATTATCATCCTAATGATGTTTATCGGTCAAATTTCATTAAAAGAATTAGGAAAATTAGCGTTAGTTATAGGACTAATAGGAGGAATTTTATTTTGTACTATTAAATTTGTTCCTACCGATTCTATCGGGAAAATTCTCCCAAGAGCCGCAACATGGATAGAACGCTTCAAGGATTATGGAAGTGATATTAATGTACATCATCCCGACTTTGCCATTGTAGATGATAATTATCAGGTTTCTCATGCCAATATAGCGATTTCCAACGGCGGATTTTTCGGTAGAATGCCGGGAAATAGTATTGAACGGGATTTTTTACCGCAAGCTTATTCAGATTTCATTTATGCGATTATTCTCGAAGAAATGGGATTAATTGGCGGATTTTTTGTTCTTTTTCTCTACATTTCCCTTTTTATAAGGGCGGGGATTATTGCAAATCGAAGCGAAAAGCTCTTTCCAAAATTAATGGTAATAGGTTCAGCGTTAATTTTAATAACTCAAGCGCTGGCAAATATGGCCGTTGCAGTAAGTTTAATTCCGGTAACCGGACAAACATTGCCATTGATTAGTCGCGGAGGAACCTCAACGCTTATTACCTGTATTTATTTCGGGATTATTCTAAGTGTTAGCCGCTATGAAACGCCCAAAGGAATACGCCGGGAAGAGGAAATAGAAGAAGAATTATTGGAAGAGAAAGAAGCTGCAGAAACGGAAACAGAAGATGAAACAATCATAATAGCAGAAGCATGAAAAAAAGGAAAGTAATCATAAGCGGAGGAGGAACAGGAGGACATATTTTTCCTGCCATATCTATCGCCAATGCGATAAAGGAAAAATATCCGGACACAGAAATCCTTTTTGTCGGAGCGGAAAATCGAATGGAAATGGAGCGAGTTCCTGCTGCCGGATACAAAATCATCGGATTGCCGGTTGCGGGTTTTGACAGAAAAAATTTACTCAAAAATATAGTTGTATTAGGAAAATTATACAAAAGCTTATCCAAAGCGCGCAAAATCATCAACGATTTTCAGCCGGATATTGCAATCGGAGTGGGCGGATATGCCAGCGGACCGATTTTGAAAGCGGCATCGCAAAAAGGAATACCAACATTGCTTCAAGAACAAAATTCCTATGCTGGAGTAACGAATAAATTATTAGCCAAAAAAGCAGCTAAAATTTGTGTAGCTTACGATGGAATGGAGCAATTTTTTGCTGCAGACAAAATTGTTTTAACCGGAAATCCGGTTCGCCAGGATTTAGTTGTTACAGAAGAAAAAAGGAAAGAAGCATATAGCTATTTTCAGTTGGACCCAAATAAAAAAACAATCGTAGTCATCGGCGGAAGTTTGGGCGCAAGAACAATCAATGAAAGTATTATTGCTTCTCTGGACAAAATCAAGGAAAGCAATGTTCAATTTATTTGGCAATCCGGGAAATATTACTATCAAAATTCGAAAGAAGAATTAGAAAAACAGCCGAATTCATCCGTTATTTTGACTGAGTTTATCTCCCGAATGGACTTGGCTTACTCTGTTGCAGATTTGATTATTTCCAGAGCGGGAGCCGGTTCTATCTCTGAGTTTTGCTTGTTAGGAAAACCGGTTATTTTAGTTCCATCGCCTAATGTTGCGGAAGACCATCAAACAAAAAATGCGCAAGCATTGGTTAAGAAAAACGCCGCCATTATGATTGCCGATAAAAACGCAATAAAAGAGCTAATTCCGGAAGCTTTCAATACCATTCAATATGAAAACCTATTAAGTGAATTAAGCAAAAATATTCTCAAAATGGCACTTCCGGATTCAGCGAACAAAATTGTCGATGAAATGGAAAATATCATTCGAAAATGAAAGATTTGAATAACATACAACATCTAAAAGGAATGGACCAAATTCAATCCATTTATTTCATTGGAGCAGGAGGAATCGGCATGAGTAATCTCGTTCGCTATTTTCTTGCCAATGGGAAAAATGTCGGTGGATACGATAAAGTTGAATCGTTATTGACACAACAATTGAATTCCGAAGGAGCACAAATTCATTATGAAGACAATATAAATTTGATTCCGGAAGTCTTCAAAGACAAAGAAAACACATTAATCGTCTTTACCCCTGCGGTTCCATCGGAACATTCCGAATTGTGTTATTTTCGCGAAAACGGTTTTTCAACGATGAAACGGGCACAAATTTTAGGCGAAATAACTAAAGCGCGTAAAGGACTTTGCGTTGCCGGCACACACGGAAAAACAACAACTTCCAGTATGATTGCTCATTTATTAAAGCAATCAGAAGTCGATTGTAACGCTTTTTTAGGCGGAATATTAAAGAACTACAATAACAATCTTCTGTTATCCGAAAAAAGTGATTTAACAGTCATTGAAGCCGATGAATACGACCATTCTTTTCATTGGCTCTCTCCTTATATGGCAGTCATTACATCTGTTGCGCCCGACCATTTGGACATTTACGGAACAGAAGAAAGTTATAGAGACGCATTTATTCATTTTACCTCTTTAGTTCAAGAAGGAGGAGCGTTATTAATGGAGGAAAAAGTCGATATAAATCCCATTTTGCAAAAAAATGTCCGATTTTATCGCTACGGAGGAGAAAATACTCAAACCGACAACAAACCTGATTTTTATGCTGAAAATGTAAAAATCGGCAACGGAGAAGTTGTATTTGATTTTGTAACTCCAAAATCTGTTATCAAAGACATTTCTCTCGGAGTGCCGGTAGAAATTAACATTGTAAATGGAGTAGCGGCATTAGCAATAGCTTGGTTGAACAATGTTTCTGAAGAAGAACTAAAAAAAGGAATGGCTAGTTTTCAAGGTCCAAAAAGACGTTTTGATTTTCATATAAAAACCGATGAAATGGTCTTAATTGACGATTACGCTCATCATCCGGAAGAATTGGAAGCAAGTATAACTTCTGTACGAAAATTATATCCCGAGCGAAAATTAAGTGTTATTTTTCAGCCACATTTGTATTCTCGCACGGCTGATTTCTATAAAGAATTTGCAAAATCACTATCTTTGGCAGATGAAGTGATATTAATTCCTATTTATCCAGCAAGAGAAGAGCCAATTCCGGGAGTTAATTCCCAAATGATTTTGGATTTGGTCGAAAGCACAAACAAAGAACTCGTTGATTATCAAGAATTAGTCAATCATGTAAACAAAGAGGATTTAGATGTCGTTTTAATTGCCGGCGCCGGCGATATAGAATTATTGGTCGAACCTATTAAAAACAAATTGAATGCTTAAAAAAATTTTACTCATAGCATCAGGGACTCTCCTACTCGGTTATCTCGCTTTTGTCTTGTTTTTCATCAATCCAAAAGCAGAAAATGACCAGGAGTGTACAAATATGAAAATTGAAGTACTTTCTACTTCTGAAATTTCATATTTGAATGAAGCTCAAGTAGAATCAGTTCTTAAAAAGCACAATTTGAATCCAGTAGGAAAAAAAATATCGGAAATTAATTTGGATTCAATCGAAAAAGCATTGACGGAAAACAGACTTATAAAAACAGCTGAAGCCTACAAATCTATCGATGGAACGGTGAAAATTAAAGTTTCACAAAGAGTTCCGGTCTTAAGAATTATTTCCGAAAGCGGCAATTATTATGTAGATAGTGAAGGACAAACAATGCCCGTTCCGCCCAATTTCGCGGCTTACGTTCCTTTGGCAACCGGAAAAATAAGTGAAGAATATGCTTCTACAAAACTATACGAATTTGCACTTTTTTTGAAGAAAAATCAATTTTGGAATTCACAAATAGAGCAAATACATGTTAGACCCAATTTAGATATCGAATTAATTCCTCGAGTGGGAGACCATTTTATTCTCTTGGGAAAAATAGAAGATTATGAAGAAAACTTGGACAAATTGAGACTCTTTTATAATAAAGGTTTGCAAAAAGTCGGATGGAATCGATATTCAATGATTAATTTGAAATTCAAAAATCAAGTTGTTTGTACGAAAAAAAAATAAAAACATCATATTATGGAACAATCGGAATATATTGCAGCATTAGATTTGGGGACATCCAAAATGCTTGCCATGGCCGCAAGCAAGGATAAAGATGGCAATTTAACCATTCTCGCCTCAGAAAAAGTACCGTCGGGAGATTGCATTCGCCGCGGATACGTTCATCATGTAGAAGAAACGGCCGAAAAAGTATCTTCTTTGATAAAAACGCTGAAGAATAAACTTCAACCGGAATTGGAAAAAATATATGTTGGAATAGGCGGACAATCTTTACGAACAGAATGCTACAGTGTTCGAAGAGAAATCAATGGAGCTGCTGTTACACAAAGAGTTATTGATTCCATACGCGACGCTTGTTATGAGTATAAACTTGATTCAGCAGAAATTTTAGCCATTGTTTCTCCAGAATATTATTTAGATGGTCAAGCAGAAACAAACCCAATTGACCAAGAATGTGATGTTATTGAAGCCCGATTTCAATTGATTTTTGGAAGGTCTTCTCTTAAAGCAAACTTAACAAAAAGTATAGAAAAAGCCGGAATTGAGATAGCAGGTTCTTTCATTTCCCCATTAGCAACTGCCGAGAAAGTTCTTAGCAAAAGAGAAAAAGAGTTAGGCTGCGCTCTTATTGAATTTGGCGCAGGCGTCACTTACCTTTCCATTTACAAAGGAGGATTATTAAGATATTTAGTTACAATTCCATTGGGAGGAAATGTAATTACAAAAGACATTTCTTCCTTAAGTATGCTGGAAACGGAAGCGGAAGACTTAAAAATAAAAAAAGGAAGTGCATTAATAGAAACAGCAAAACCAGAGGAATTAGATACAATTATCGAAGCAAGAAGCAACGAAATAATTGCCAATATAATCGAACAAATTCGTCAATCCGGTTATGAATCCGCATTAGGAGAAGGCATTATTATTACCGGAGGAGCTTCTTTATTAAAGAATTTAGACAAAGCGATTAGGATACAAATGGAGCGGGAAAATATTCGCTTTGCAAATATCGATAATCAAGCAAATGCGTGTGCACTTGGATTACTCACTTTAGGAACTGTAAATTGCGCAAAAAAAGTTGAAAAGGTTGAAAAAAACGAAAATACAGGGGCAGGTATATTTGGAGATGAGGTGGAAGTTATTAAAAAGCCAACACCCAGCCAACCAAAACCTCCCAAACAGCCAAAACCTCCCAAAAGCGGCTTTTTCTCGCGAGTAGCAAAATCGCTTTTTGATGATGATGATGACGATAATACACAAAGATAAAAATAAACAATTATGGACAAGGTAGACGATGTACTAACAAATTTTGATTTCCCTACAGAACAACCAGCAATTATTAAAGTAATTGGTGTCGGAGGTGGAGGTGGAAACGCTGTTACACACATGTACAAAGAAGGCATTCAGAATGTAACTTTTATGCTTTGTAATACAGATAACCAAGCACTAATAAAAAGTAGTGTTCCCACAAAACTGCAATTAGGAGAAAAGATTACTCAGGGCTTAGGCGCTGGGAACAAACCGAATATAGCCAAATTAGCCGCAGAAGAAAGTATTTTAGACATTCAGAAATCACTAGACGATGGCACTAAAATGGCTTTTGTAACTGCAGGAATGGGTGGTGGCACCGGAACCGGAGCAGCACCGACAATCGCTAAAGTCGCTAAAGAAATGGGAATCCTTACAGTAGGAATTGTAACCATTCCATTTCTTTTCGAAGGCAAACCCAAAATTCTTCAGGCACTAAGAGGAGTAGAAGAAATCCGCAAAAACGTAGATGCATTATTGGTTATCAATAATGAAAAACTATTCGACAACTACGGAGACCTTAGCTTTATAGATGCATTTAAGAAAGCAGATACAACATTAACTACAGCCGCTAAAAGCATTGCCGAAATAATAACGATTCCGGGACATGTTAATCTGGATTTTGCTGATGTAAACACAACGCTTAAAGACGGAGGGGTAGCAATCATGAGTAGTGGATTCGGAGATGGAGACGGACGTATTTCTATGGCTTTTGAAAATGCATTAAATTCGCCTTTATTGAATAACAATGATGTCTTTAACGCGAAAAAAATATTATTCAATGTCTATTTCGGAGAATCTAAACCATTGAAAATGGACGAGATGAGCGAAGTTACCAATTTCATGGCAAAATTTGACAAAGGCATAGAAGTTATTTGGGGAACAGCGGCAGATGAATCTTTAGGTGAAGATGTAAAAGTAACTATTCTTGCAACAGGGTTTGGAGTTGAAAGTATTCCAATGATAAAAGAGGCAATGGAAGAAAAAGAAAGACTCTCGGCTCAAGAGATAGCAAAAATAGAAGGAGAAATAGCTGAAATCGCGTGCTATGAAGCTCAATTGTTGGAAATATACTATGGCAAAAAAAGCTCACTTAAAGTAGGCAAAGCCAAAGCTCAACCTTTTATCTTTGCAAACATTGAACAAATGGATGATAATGAAATAATTGAAGAGCTTATTAGCCAACCAACATACAGTCGCAGTCCGAAATTGATGCTCGATATTGCAAAAAAAGCAGATGCGCGTCGTATTGGTTCTGAAATAGAGGAAATAGAAAATTAATTTAACTATTAAAACAAAATATTATGAGTCTTTTTGATACTGTAAGCAATGACATCAAAGCAGCGATGTTAGCTAAAGATAAAATTCGTTTAGAAGCACTACGAGGAGTGAAAAAAGAATTCCTTGAAGCAAAAACAGCCAAAGGTGCAGAAGGAGAACTTTCCGATGAAATGGCCGTAAAAATCCTTCAGCGAATGGTAAAACAACGAAAAGATAGTGCAACTATCTATGCGGAGCAAAATCGCCCGGAATTGGCCGAAAAAGAGCTTGCCGAAGTGGTGGCATTAGAAGATTACCTTCCCAAGCAAATGACTCCGGAAGAGCTGGAAATCGCGATTAAATCGATTATTTCTGAAGTGGGTGCAACTTCCGCGAAAGACATGGGAAAAGTAATGGGTGTTGCAACAAAAACACTTGCCGGAAAAACGGAAGGTCGCCTTATTTCCGAAACAGTAAAACGATTATTGAATTAAATGTATCAAAAGCTACCAATGGAACGCGGATGACACGGATTGAGCGGATTGCCGCAGATAAAAAAACAAAACGTTCCGATTATCAGTGCATTATAAAATAAAACCTCACTGGCGCGGATTTGTAATCCGTGCCTTTTTGTATAAGAAACCCAGCACTATGTACTGGGCTTAGATATATTGTTCTTCCTTCGGAACATTTCTATGAATAACTACTTCTTTTTATCTCCCATAAATACCAATACCAATACTGCACATAACGAAAGAATACGCAATACAAAAGGTACAACTGATTTATTATTTTCAAAAAAGAATCCAGATATATCCAGTAATACAAGGAAAAATATCACTATTGTTATCCACTTTTTCATCTGTTAAAAAACTAAGGGCAGTTAAGACCAAGAGAAATCATACTTAACGTTTTCCCTCACTGGCACGGATTGCAAATCCGCGCCAGCGGAGCAGCTAAAAACGTTTTATTTCAAAACAGCTATTTTTTTCGTAAAAGCTGTTCCGTCCGCTTTGAAAAATCGAATTAAATAAGTGCCACTCATCAACTGTTCCGTATTAATAACAAGTTTATCAGTCGCAATCCCTTGGATTTCTTTTACAGTTTTCCCAAAACTATCATATAACACGATTTTTTCAACTTTACGATTGGAGAGTTCTACAATCACATGGTCTTTTGCCGGATTAGGATAGTATTTTACATCCTGTCCTATCAGATTATTTAAACCCGCAGCATCTGAATAAACGGTTGTTTCGATACCATCATTCACGTATTCTTCCAATTTTATCTTGTAAAAATCAGACGGACAATTTTTGATTTCGACATTTATATCATGCAAACAACGACATTTACAAAGCTCTCCTTCGTCTACACGCGCTAAAAAGATTGAATCCGCATAAATTTCAGCTTCTAAATAGTGTTCTCCACAGCAATTAGCCACGATTTTTCCGGATATATACAACGAACCATTTTCTAATTTGAAAGAAAGAGTCGTTGTTTGCTCCTCATCTTCAGTATCCGACCTTGCAGAAGAACAATTTCCTTCTGCATACAAAACCTTACTCGTTTCTTGTGCATAAATGCCACAGAAACAAAATAAGCATACAGTTAAAAGTAAAGTTTTCATACGCATTCGATTTAATATGTTAATAAAAAAAGTTAAACTCCAAACGAAACGCCCATTCGTTTTCCTTGAATAATCAAATCATGATTGGAAGGAACAAGTTTCAAATTGTTGGAAACTTCGGCCAAAGCAATAGAAGTAATTTCATTTCCTCGCAAACAAACCATTTTGTCAAAATCGCGTTTCGCAATTAATTCGGTTGCGTGTCCACCAAGACGAGTTGCCAAATTCCGGTCAAAAGCCGAAGGACTCCCTCCTCTCTGAACATATCCTAAAATAGTTTCACGCGTTTCGATGCCGGTTCCTTCTTCGATTAATTGGGAAATATAAGATGCCGGACTCATTTTCTTTTTGGGAACACCTAAACCTTCCGCAATTGCAACGATAGAATAAGGTTTTCTTTTTGCAACACGCTCCAAAATCGCTTTATTGATTTTGTCTATGTCAAATCCCAATTCCGGAAGCAAAATAACATCTGCTCCGCCAGCCATTCCGGCATACAGCGTAAGCCAACCGGCTTTATGTCCCATCAACTCAATAACCATTACACGTTTATGGGAACTGGCTGTAGAATGTAAACGGTCTATCGCTTCGGTCGCAATATCGACAGCGGAATCAAAGCCAAAAGTTATATCCGTTCCCCAAACATCATTATCAATCGTTTTGGGGATTCCAATGACATTCAATCCTAATTGTGTTAGTTTATATGCTGTTTTTTGTGTTCCATTTCCACCAATGCAAACCAAGCAATCTAAACCTAATTTTTTATAGCTTTCGATAATAATTTCCGGTTTTTTGTCTTCGCTGCCATTCAATATTTTTTTGAAAGGCTTTTCTCGAGAAGTTCCCAGAATGGTTCCTCCAAGGCTCAACAAACCGGAAAGTGATTCTTCATCAAGTAAAACACAATCATTATTAAGCATTCCTTGGAACCCATCTTTGATTCCAAGAACTTCCATGCCAAAATGAGTTATAGCCGTTTTGGCAACTCCCCGGATAGTAGCATTAATACCCGGGCAGTCTCCTCCCGATGAAAGAATTCCTATTTTCATTAATTTTCAAAACCTAAATTTTGATCAATAACATCTATTTTTTTCTCGATCAATTTTAGTTCGTCCTTAAGGCTTTCTATTTTACGCTGCATTTCTTTTAGCAAACCGCCGCCGCCTTTGGACGAAACCGATAAGAAACCGATATTATTTTCATAAGTCTGAATATCGCTTTTTAGACGCTCATGATTGCGAATCAATCTGTCTCGCTCATTCAAAAGTTTATTTTTCGATCGATCGCCCGTAGTCATTTCATTTACATTAGACTTAAATGATTGCAAGCGTCTTTCAGATTCATCCACTTTTAATCGGTCAAAATGTTTATCTACAGATGCACGGTATTCTTTATATATTTTATCTTTTTCGCGAAATGGAACAAATCCGATGTTATTAAATTCGGACATATACCCACGAAGTTGAGCAATGGCGTCATTTGCCGGAAGTGATTCATCAATCGCATTGATTTTTTCAATTACTTCTTTTTTATTCTTTAGATTTTCAATTTCTTCTGTTTTTTGGGAAGAGAAATGAGTATTTTTTTGTTCAAAGAAATAATCACAAGCAGCAATAAAACGTTTCCAAATAGCGTCCGAATGTTTTCGGGAAACAGGACCAACTGTTTTCCATTCTTTTTGAAAAGCGACCATTTTATCGGTTGTTTCTTTCCAATCTTGACTGTCTTTCAATGCTTCTACTTGTTCACAAAGTGCTTTTTTCTTTTCTAAATTAACATCCATTGCTTCCTTGATGTTCTTATAGAAATCACTTTTCTTTTGAAAGAAAATATCGCAAGCCGAACGGAATCGTTCAAAGATTTTTACATTGCTTTTCTTAGGGGCAAAACCAATTGTTTTCCATTTTTCTTGAAGTTCAAGAACTTGTTTGTTTTGTTCATCCCAATCCTTAAAAACAGCCAATTTAGAATAATCGATTGCTTCCATCGCTTCACAAAGAGCCGTTTTTTCTTCCAGATTTCTTTCTTCCAAATCCCTCAATGAATCAAAATGCTCTTGATGTTTTTTGTTAATTACCGAAGATGCTTTTTTGAAGCGCGACCAAATGTCCTCACGAATTTCTCTGGCAACAGGACCAATTTCTCTCCACTCTTGATGTAATTTTTGCAGTTGATAAAAAGCAGAAATAATATCCTTTTCATCGTCCAATTTCTCTACAGCAACACAAAGATTTTGCTTTAATTCCAGATTTTTTTTGAAATCATAATCACGCATTTCGTTATTGATTTTCAATAAATCATAGAATTTTTCGCTATAATGTTGATATTCTTTCCAAAGATCATTTACAGCCGATTGAGGAACTTGTTTAATCTCTTTCCATTGTTGCTGCAGCTTTTTAAATTCGTTATAAACCTTATAAAAATCCTCTTTGCTTTCTATTAGTTCTTTCAGTTTTTCAATAATCGCTTTTTTGGCAACCAGATTTTCTTCTTTTAACTTATCTAATTCGGCAACAATAGATGCTCGTTTTTCACGAAAAACATTCAATAGCTCTTTTAGTTTTTCTTCGAGCTGATCTTCTTGATTTACAAAGTCTTCTTCTAAATTGCCAGCCTCAACAAAAGCTTTTTTTGCAGCCTCCGTTTCAATTCTTTTCAATTTATAAAAAGTCTGTTTCAAGGTGTCAACCTCGCTTTTTATTGAATCGCTAAACTCTTTTTCTATAATCGTTGTCAAACGCTCAACGACTCCGTCTTTACTCAGCCTATCTACTTCTGGTTCAACAGATTTCTCTTCTGAAACAATTTCTTTTGATTCTTCAGTTACAACTTCCTCTCCCTTTTCTTCAGGCAGAGTTTCTTCAACAATAACTACATTATCTTCAACAGAGGAGATTACTTCTTCAGAAGCAATGTTTACTTTTTTTTCTTCAGCCGTATTTTCATTCGCAATACGTTCCGGATCCATAGGTGTATTCATAACACAACAATTTAGTAGATAAGACTATCTCAATTTATAATATCTTACAAAGCTATTAATTTTTTTGAGAAAACAATCTTTAAATAATTTTTTTTTAATTTTTAGCTAATGGAACGCGGATAAAGCGGATTGGGCAGATCAGCGCGGATTTTAGTTTAATTATCCGCGTTCATCCGCCCAATCCGCTTTATTCGCGTTCTATTGGCGGGTTTCTATACTATGAGATATAAAATTAACTGATTGGCGAAGAAGGAATCAATTTAAGAAGTTCGTCAATTGCATCTTCCTCTTTAATATTTTTCAAAACACATTCTTTTCCTTTGTAAAGGCTCACTCTCCCAACGCCAGCGCCAACGTATCCATAATCAGCATCGGCCATTTCACCGGGACCATTCACGATACATCCCATAATTGCAATCTTTAAGCCTTTCAAATGAGAAGTTGCTGCTTTTACTTTTTTGATAGCTGTTTGTAAATCGAATAAGGTTCTTCCGCAACTGGGACAGGAAATATATTCGGTTTTGCTAATTCTCCTTCCCGAAGCCTGCAAGATTCCAAAGCTACAAGCGTCGATTAATTGGGGAGAAATTGTAAGATTTTCATTCTGAATCATAATTCCATCAACCAACATATCCAAGAAAAAGGAACCGCTATCAGTTGCTGATTTAATTTGAAATGTTTCCAAATCTTGTTCATCGTAATTTTTTTGCAAAATAACCGGATTCGTTATTTCTGCATTCATCAACGCATGAACAAAAGCTTTTTGAGCATAAATATTAGACGTTGTGGAATGAATTAAAACAACTGTTTGTGGTTTATTTTTCAAAGAAAGAACGATTTCATCGCTTAAATCAGAATATTCCAATGAAAGAAATTGTAATTCCGCATTGCAATTCAGCCATTCGTTTTTTTCTTTCAATGTGAATAAGGGATATGTGTTTTCGCTTGATGAAAAGGACGAATAATCAACAATGAATGGAATGTTTTCAGAATTTTTTTCGACAGTTTGACTACCGATATAAATAAAATCAGGAATTAAATTCGGATCAATCAAATAATCATTTGTTTTTGAGCGGTCAGAAATAACAATTGGGAGATTATCTCCTCCAATTATTCCGATTGATACGGTTGTTCTTCTTTCCGGATTGAATGGATTATAAAAAGAAGAAATTTCCTGATGAATTGGCGTTAAATTCTCTTTTTCCTTCACATAATCAACCAACAGTCGAGCGACTGGAATTTCAGCTTCAGGATCTTCACTTAAAGAAACTCGAATAGTGTCCCCTACTCCTTCGGTCAATAAAGTGCCGATTCCAACGGCAGATTTAATTCTTCCATCTTCTCCATCGCCAGCTTCTGTGACTCCCAAATGTAAAGGGAATTGCATTCCCTCATTATCCATTTGTTCGATTAAAAGGCGAACTGTTCGCACCATCACAAAAGTGCTGGAAGCTTTTATCGAAATAACAACATTCAAAAAGTTTTCAGAGATGCAAATTCGAAGAAATTCCATGCAAGATTCAACCATTCCTTGGGGAGTATCTCCATAGCGACTCATGATTCTATCCGATAAAGAGCCGTGATTTACGCCAATACGAATAGCTGTATTACGTTGTTTGCAAATGGTAAGAAAAGGGATAAAACGCTCTTCTATTTTTTTCAATTCTTGCTGATATTCTTCATCCGAATATTCAAATACTTTAAATGTTTTGATAGGATCAGCAAAATTTCCCGGATTAATCCGGACTTTTTCCACTATTTGTGCAGCCGCTTCAGCCGCGCGCGGATTAAAATGAATATCTGCAACCAAAGGGGTATTATAACCCAAAGCATGCAAACCGTCTTCAATATTTTTCAGATTTTCAGCTTCTCGAACACCTTGAGCCGTCAATCGAACATATTCTCCACCAGCTTCGATGATACGAATGCTTTGTTGAACACTTCCCTCTGTATCTAAAGTGGAAGTATTCGTCATGGATTGAATACGAATCGGATTGTCGCCTCCCATCGGTGTATTTCCTATAAATACTACCGATGAATTGCGCCTTTTATAGTTAAACAGATTCTTCACTTTAGTTCGTTTTGAACTTATATTTTATAGAAGATAATTCTTGATTTGCCTTAACAATTTTTGTTTTAAGATTTTCTTTGAAATCAACGAGTTTGCCCTGTAAAGCTTCATCTTTACCTGCCATAATTTGTGTTGCTAAAATAGCAGCATTTTCCGCTCCATTTATACCTACTGTTGCTACCGGGATTCCGGGAGGCATTTGAACAATTGACAATAAAGCGTCCATTCCATCGAGAGAAGCTTTGATTGGCACACCAATTACGGGCAAAGTAGTCATTGATGCGATTACACCCGGCAAATGAGCGGCCATACCAGCAGCAGCAATAATTACTTCAATTCCTCTTCCTTTTGCATTTTTTACAAAATCTTCAACTTCAGCAGGAGTTCGATGAGCTGACAAGGCATTAATTTCGAAAGGAATGCCGAATTCATCGAATACTTTTGCTGCTTTCTCCATAACGGGAAGATCTGAAGTGCTTCCCATAATAATACTTACTTTTGCTTTCATATTTTATTCTCCTATAAATTCTTTATACTTATCAGCAGACATTAACTCTTCTATTTGAGAAAGATCTGTAATTTCTATTTTTATAATCCAACCTTTTCCGTAAGGATCTGAATTTACTAATTCCGGTTGTTCCTCCAAATCAGCATTTAATTCTGCTACTGTTGCAGTAATGGGCATCAAAAGATCTGAAACGGTTTTGACTGCTTCAATAGATCCAAAAACGTCGTTTTTATCGATTGTTTCTCCTTCTGAAGCAACATCTACAAACACGATTTCGCCCAATTGTTCTTGAGCATAATCAGTAACACCAACATAAGCAATTTCTCCTTCTACGCGAATCCATTCATGATCGGCTGTGTACTTAAGATTTTCCGGAAAATTCATAAATTTATTTATTTTGACTATTTATAATTCTTTTCTCAATCGAGCAATTGGGATATTTAATTGCTCTCGATATTTGGCAATTGTTCTTCGAGCCACTTCGTATCCTCTTTGTTTCAAAACGCCTACCAATGCATCATCTGTAAGAGGTTTGATTTTATATTCGGCATCAATACACTCTTTCAAAATGGATTTGATTTCGCGAGTTGATACTTCTTCTCCTTCTTCATTTATCATGGATTCCGAGAAGAAAAATTTCAAAGGGTAAACGCCCCAATTCGTTTGGACATATTTACTGTTACTTACCCTTGAAATGGTCGAAATATCGTATTCGCACAATTCTGCAACATCTTTCAGAATCATTGGTTTCAAATCGGTATCTTCTCCACTTAAAAAGAAATCTCGCTGTATTTCGATAATCGCAAGCATGGTTCTTCTCAATGTTGTTTGCCTTTGTTTAATGGCATCAATAAACCATTTTGCGGAATCCAATTTTTGTTTCACAAAAAGTACAGCTTCTTTTTTTGCTGCGCTTTGTTTAGCTGTATTTCGAGAATAATCGCTTAACAATTCCCCATATTCCTTACTTACTTTCAATTCGGGAATGTTTTGTTCGGGCATCGTAAAAAATAATTCATCATTAATTGCTTCTACTACGAAATCGGGAATAATATGAGCCATTTTAGTATCCATATTGCTTTCCCAAGCACTTCCCGGTTTCGGATTTAAAATTACAATTTCCTTAATTGCTCTTTTTAATCTTTCTTCCGATACATTTAATCCTTTAATGATTCGATCGTATTGTTTTTTAGTAAAAGGATCAAAATATTTTCTCAAAATAGAGATTGCAAGTTTGCGAGCCGGACTTTTGCTTTTTCGTCTTAATTGTAACAGCAAACACTCTTGTAAGCTGGTTGCTCCCACTCCTGAAGGATCCAATTCTTGAACAACCTTCAAAACCTCTTTGATTTCAGAGATAGAAATATCTAATCCATATTGAAACGCCAAATCATCAGATAGAGCATCCAGTTCACGACGAATATAACCATCTTCATCAATATTGCCAATAATATACTCCCCGATTTCAAACTTATCTTCATTCAAATCTTTTAAGCGCAATTGACTCAAAAGAGATTCATGAAAAGATTCTGCTTCAAAATAAGGAATTTCTACTCGTTCTTCCTTTGAAGAATAGCTTTGTTGAAGTTTATAATCCGGGATATCATCATCAGTCAAATAGTCTCCCAAAGATAAATCTTCATTGTTAGAATCATCATTTGCATCATATTCATCCGAAGCAACATCCTCTTCAGATTCAGAATGTTTGTCAGGTTGTTCTTCCAATGCCGGATTTTCTTCTAATTCTTGATTAATCCTATTTTCTATTTCTAAGGAAGTCAATTCCAACATTTTAACCTGCTGTATTTGCAGAGGCGAAAGCTTTTGTTGCTGTTTATGTGTAAGCTGCTGTCTTATCATGTATAACCCTTAAATTTTGAAGATTTAACCTCAATATAATTGTTTGTCAAAATCAGCCACATTTTTGGCCATTTAACAAAATCAGAAGCAAAGATAATATTTTTTCTTTTTTATTGGCATAATTTTTGAAATTATTTATGGCTTAAATAACATGAGGTAAAAAAAGGCTACAATTTATGTAGTCTTTTTTTGTTTCGCATCGAATGCGGCTTGACGTTCTTGTTAATCATCAGATATCAACCGATTCTTCACTCGGCATTATATTTTCGTTTAATCTGATACATTATCAATTTTTGAAATTTCATTACCGCTATTTTTTTGTTGGCTACAAGCGGCGAAAGTGCGTAATAGAGCTATGACCACGAAAACAAATCGAACATAACTATAAAAAATGCTGTCATAAAACAATATTCGGCTCAAAGCAGCGCAATATTCGGCTCAAAAAAGTGTATTTTGCCACTAAAACGTTATCTTTGTGAGCCGAAAAATGATAAAGAATGGAAACACAGGAATTAATATTAGATTATCTGAAAAATCAAGCAAATTCGTCTTCAAAAGAAATTTTTGAAGGCTTAAATTCTGTTGTCAGTTATGCGACTATAAAGCGCTATTTGTCGAAATTATTAAGAGAGAATCACATTGTGCAGCAGGGAAATGCAAAAAATAGTCGCTATGCTCTTTCACCAACTTTCAATCTCTTTTATCCGATAAATTTAGATGCATATTACAGCAAAGAAATAGATGAAAGAGAGATTTTTACAGGTTACAATTTTTTGCTTATTCCCGAAACACTGCAAAATGTTTCACTTTTTACTTCCGAAGAATCAACTTTATTAAATACTTTGCAACAGGAATTTTCTGAAAACATTGCTCAACTTTCCGATTTTGAGTATCAAAAAGATATGGAGCGTTTAGCTATTGATTTAAGTTGGAAATCGTCGCAAATAGAGGGAAATACCTATTCGCTACTCGAAACCGAACGCCTCTTGAAAGATAAGCAAACAGCAGCGGGAAAAACAAAAGATGAAGCTATAATGCTTTTGAATCACAAAGATGCTATTGATTTTGTTGTTGCAAATTCCGACTATTTTCTTTCTTTGAGTGTTGCAAAAATTGAAGAATTGTACAGTATTTTGATAAAAGAATTGGGAGTTGACAGGAACGTCAGGACACGACGAGTGGGCATAACGGGAACAAATTACCGACCACTTGATAACGAATTTCAGATACGAGAGGCATTACAACAAACTTGCGACTTAATCAATACTCGTGAAAATATTTTTGAAAAAGCGTTATTTGCGTTGGTGTTACTTTCATACCTTCAAGCATTTTCGGACGGAAACAAGCGTATCGCAAGAATCACGGCAAATGCTCTTTTAATAGCTAACAAACATTGTCCGATTTCGTTTCGCACAGTTGATTCTATTGATTACAAAAAGGCTATGCTGCTGTTTTATGAGCAGAACAACATATCGGCATTCAAACAAATTTTTGTAAATCAATTTAAATTTGCAGTGGAGAATTATTTTTAAGAGATAAAGTGTCAAAAAAGCAAAAGCAAAAGAGGCACACACGAAACGCCAAGCCGCCAACCGCTGGGCGCAAGCTCGGCGACAGTAAAGCAGAAAGGAAATTATTAACTTAAAACGAAAAATAAAATGAACACAAACGAATTTGATTACTATTTGATAGAGAGAGACAATAAATTTATGTCGCCGTTATTAATAAACGATGATGAAATCAATTCAGGAGGAACTATGTTTTTACGCAGATTTCAAAGAGTTGACGAAAAAACTACTGTACATTTGGTATTTAATCCGCCAATTCCTGCGAAACCTGAAATGACAGATTATTTATGGTTACAATGTAGAGCTGTATTTTCAAAAAAAATATGTGATGTTTTGAAAGATGTTGAAATTAAAGATTTTCAACTTGTCCCTACGATTATTAAAGGAAAAAACGGAGAAGAATATTCCGATTATTGGATTGCAGGAATTTACCGAGATTTTGCTTTTCTTGACAAAGATGAATCAGAATATTCAAGTATTGACGAAGATACAGGTTGTTGGAGTATGATAGAATCTATGGTTATTGACAAAGAATTAATGGCGAAAGTTCCTTTGGCAGAGCGTTTGATTTATGTCGGTAAAGAAAGTAGTGCTTATGTGTATTATCATAAATCTATCGTTGATTTGATTATGTCAACAAATCCGACAGGAGTTAAATTTATTTCTGTTGAGGAATGGGAGGATTAAATTAAAACGCCAGCGCCCAACGGTTGGCGGTCATGCAGCGACATTCGAGCGGAAATGAAATTATTAACTTAAAGACAAAATATAAAGTGAAACGCACATTTGAATTTAATGACGAGAAATCAAGTAAATTTTGGACAATAGAAACCAATAACAGCGAGCTTTCTGTAACATTTGGCAAAATTGGAACAAAAGGACAAACACAAACGAAGTCTTTTGCAGACGAATATGCTTGTACAAAAGAAGCAGAAAAGCTGATTCGTGAAAAAACAAAAAAAGGTTATGTAGAGCAAGGTGCAGACAATGCTGCCGCTACCTCAATTGAAGAAAAAGCCCCAAGTAAAATAATGAATTATCCTTTTTACTTTTTCGGAAGCGGCGTTAGAAAAGATTATATGGATAGTGGCGACCGTGACCATACATATATCAAGTTTATAAACAAACCTTCAGTAGAGCAAGTGCGGCAAATTATGGAACTTGCACCAAAAACAGCAATGTTGAAAGATGGAGGAAATGGATATAGATATATGAGAGAACGTGGGCTTGAATCACCTGTTTTAGAATTGTTCAGCGAGCTTAAAATACGCACTATCATAGGTAATGTTTATGGCAACGGTACATTCAGCGATGAAGCTTGCGAAGCATTTTCCAAAGAAATAGATACATGGATTATGCAGGTGCATGAAATTTGTCCCATTCAAGCCGTTGTTCGTGATTCGTGTGATAAAGAAAAGAATATTCATACCGATTGGCATAAATATAGTATTGAAAACGTTGATACGCTATTGGACGAATGGCTTAATGAGCCGAAAGAAGCCTACGAAGAGAGCGATTACGATTTTAGCGAAATGGTAGAGGCTTTGGGCTATTGCCTATATTACTATAAACGCAAACCAAAATATACTTTTAAACAGATAATGTCAGGAAAAAGCGACGAGAATCTGATGACCTACAAAGCAGCCAACAAATTTAAGATAGACGAATCGGCGACCGCGTCAGAATCATATTACGATTTAACAAATAGCAAACTTGTTCCGCTTATTTCTACAGCACTGACAATGGCAATTCGCAAATACAAAGAATTGATAGAAGAAGGGGAAACTGACGAAGAAAATATCAGCGTAGAATTCGGCACTACAATGAAATTTTACCTTGCAGAAGATGAATGCGAAGACATACCGTTTTTCAAATTTAAATTGGGAGCTGTGTACGAAAAAAGTATGGAGTTGCAAAAACAAATGGAAGCAGACAACGGCACAGGCTATCGTCAAGCAGTTAGCAATTTGTTTGAAGATGCTTCTGTAGATGAGAGCGAATACAGCGATTTGAGTTTTGCTTTATGGGTGCCCGAAACAGGTGGAGACCCTTTTATTGAAAACTTTTAAAGAAACAAGCAAGCAGGGCATAAAACAAAAAATGTATCTCGCAGACAGAAAAGCGAAACGAAAGAAAAGCACAACGGAACAATAACAAAATTTGAGAAAGTAGAAGAAAGAAAAATTTGCAAAATAAAATAATAATGAGAAAAATCGCAATCATACTAAGTGTCCTTGTGTTTGTAGCTTGCAAGAATGACAAGCAAAACAATTGTGACAATGAACAATTTGAGATGGATAGCATTGAACAAGCTCAAATGAAGGACATAATGCAAGAGATAGGAAATTTTGACAGTCAAGTATTTATTGACGAAGAAGGCGATGTCTTTTTTATTTCGGAAGAAAACAAAGACAGGGAAGGTGTTGGTGTAAATTCTACAATTGAGGAATTGGCAGAAAAATATTCCGACTTGCGTTTTTTATATATTCGAGATAAAAATATGTTTATCGCAGAGTCATTTCAAACTGTTTGTAAATTTGTTTTAAATGAAGCCGATTTTATCGGCAAGATGAATTCAGACGAAAAAATTATTGTACTAAAACAATCTGACTTTAAGCCAAATACACGAGTTGCCAAAATGTGGCTAAAGTGAGGTAAAGACAAAATTTGCAATGGAAGAAACGATTTCTAATATAATGGAATGCCAGCAGCCAACAAACAGTTGGGCGAGAACGTGCGTAATTGAAAGTTTAGTTCCCACATGACCGTTCGTCTCGGCGGAAAAGTTTGTGCCCCACAATCCGCCCGCCAAGCAGCCACAACGTTAGCTGCCATTCGTGGTGAAAAAGCAGCAGATAATAAAAGAATCAGATGAAAGGATTAAAAGGAATATTGAAAGTATTAATAGTAGTCCCTTTGCTTGTGTGGGGACTCAACCTTATTTTTTTCCCAAAAAACAACGGGAAAGAATATACCGATGAATATATTAATAATTCCATAAAAATAGAACTTGATGTTTTTAAAGGTGGCGGAGAACACATTGCGAAATTTGAATCAAAAACTGTATATACAGGAATTCTGACAGCATTTTCAAGGGGAAAACTAACAGGAAAAAGAGTCGAAATAATGTCTTTTTATGATATAGCTTATGAGAAATATTTTGCGCTTTGTATTATTCGCAAAGTTTCACTTCAAGATTATATTCTGCAAACTCTATCTTTAGGAACAATAATTAATGCAAATGTTAGTCAGTATGACTTAAATAATCCTGATTTTGGGACAAAAGAAAATCCGATACCAATCTTCATGTTTGATATACCCAAATATTCTAATGACCCTGATTTCAAGAAAGCCCAAATTACGGACGAGCAATATCGCAGTACTGTAGAATTCTATTTATCGCATATAATTTCAAAAAAAGAATTTGAAAACCGCTTTAAAAAAGGAATCTATTATAATAATATGTACGAGGAAAAACCAAACAGAGTAATAGAAACGAAAGAGGAAGAGGAAAAAAAAGCAATAGATGTTGTATCGACTGACGAAATAAATAAGTGTCCTGCGTGCGATACCGATTTACTCAAGGAAGCTGATGAATGCCCTGAATGTGGATTACCTTTTGAATTAATGTATTTTGACAAATGATTTGAACAGTAAACTTAACGGCCGCCAACCGTCAGACTGTCTAAAATTTTTATCCTCCTTGAGAATTGAATATGTGAAAACAACCTAAGAATAAAGCAGCATTGAAAAATATTTTTTATACAAACTCCCGTTGGGTGTAATATGGGTGCAGACAATTTATCAACAAAAAACAACATATATGGAATTACCAAAATTTAAATACAGTCCAAATGCTTATGAACTGGATTTGTTCGAAGAAAAAGAAGGGATTTGTTCTGTCTGCAAAGAGAAACGAAACTTGAAATATACAAGTTCTTTCTATAGCATTGAAGAACCAGATTACATTTGTCCTTGGTGCATTGCAAGTGGAAAAGCTGCTGAAAAATTTAATGGAGAATTTAATGATTACTGCGGAATAGAAGGAGTATCCCCAAATCCGAATGACTCGCCTTCAGAAATTTCAAAGAAACTATTACAGGAAATTACAAATAAAACACCAAGTTATGTTTCTTGGCAACAGGAAGTTTGGTTGACGCATTGCAATGAACCGTGCGCTTTTATTGCTTATGTCGATTTTGAGGCGACAAAGCCATATCTTGAAGAATTGAAAGAAGATATTGAAACAATAACTAATGATTATGGTACAAATATGATAGAATATTTAACAAAAGACGGAGGAACTGTGGGATATTTATTTCAATGTGTAAAATGTGGGAAACACAGACTTCATATTGACTGTGATTGACATTCTTAGCCCGAGTTGCGCACGGGGTTATCAACATTGAAATCCCTTCGGACTTCTTATTGAACTCTCATTAGGCAAATTCGCTAAATAGCTCCCCATATAAGCTCCGCCCCCCAAAAAAATATAATCACACTTGATTTGATGATGTTTTTATTTATTCTATAATAAAAACATCATCAAAACTAACTACATGTGCGTATTCTATAGGGAATCCACTTTGCGCGCATCCCCTTATCTTATTGTATTTTAGCTTCTTACGCCGACTTGGCGTTATCTTTTTCCTTTTGTTCTCTTTGAGCTAATCTTGCCACATTTGCAGTATGAATACCAAAGATAATCCAAAGGATTTCTGTTTTTTGTGTTCGGGCTTTGATTTTTCGTAAATTGTAATGTTCCTTTTCTGTTCCAAAGCTGCCTTCTAACCTTGTTGAGCGTTCTTTGGATAGTTCTGAACGCATTATCTTTCTTTCCTTTTCGTCTTTAGCTGGCTTTCCCTTACGGGAAAAAGAAGTATAAATAGGATTGGGACGCGAAGAACAATATTTGCGGGTTTTATTTGTTGCATAGATGGCATCGGCGGCAAAATGACTTGTCTTTTTTCGGAACAAGGATTGTGCATATTGTATGGATAAGATACCACGTGCTCCTTCATTAAAGGCTCTGAAATCAATGTGTTCGATAAAATTTATACCGTCAATCTGTATCAGGTTCGTTTTCGCTCCAAACTCAACCTGCTTGTTTTCTTTCCCCCGAACAATAGGACGAACATAATGCTTGTCGAGACTTACTATCCTTTCTGAAACAGACTTTCCACTAGTATGCATTTCTAGTTGTTGGGATAAGACAGTCTTTATTATATTGCGTCTTTTGTGAAAAAAACTATCCATTTGCAATTGACCAGGGTATTGTTTTTCTATTGAATCAAGTTGATTGTCAAGCTTACCTAATAAGTAGATCAGCGAAGTGCGTAATTTTTTTTTCTTCTTGTGGGTCTTTTTGCGTTTACGACTGAAATTCAGATACCGTTTGTGGATTTCAGCATATTTGCTTCGGGGACGACGAATTTTTAAGCTTTTGCTTATTTTTACTATATTTCCATACAGCCATTCAATAGATTCCCATAGCAACTTTTCATTGGTTGGGAAGCGGAGATGACTTTCATAGCAGGTGGCATCACTCATTACTATTCCGGTATTTTTCAGCAGGGGCTGCCAGACCTCTGCCAATTCTTTTTGAAAGTGGGCTAGATTGAGCTGGGCTGCCAATTCACAGCGGATTTTACTTACTATTTTAGTATCCTTTATCTCTTGACCGGGGCGGATAAAGATACCGCAAAACAGCTGAAAATAAATGCTCCCGTTTATTTGTTCTATTAATTTGCGGTCAGAGAGACTGGTGTAGTTCTTTAACACCATTAATGCTATTTTTCCTTCACTGCTAAAAATACTCTTACGACCCAAATTGTTTGCTGTGAGACCAAAACTTTTTGCTATACGAACAAAGGGAAACAGGCGATATATTTTGCCCAATTCACTGGATTCGAATCCCGAACGATACAGGCTGAGCAATTCTGACTCTTGATAAAGTGGTAAAGTTTGGGTAATTTCCCGAATTTGTTGTATCTTGCGCATATCTTATAAGCTGTTTTCCCCGATTTTGGTCGTTAATCCTTATTTTTCGGGGCGTTTATCAAAGATAAGAAAAACCCAACTAATTTACAAACAATTAGTTGGGTTTGTTTTTTTATTTAGCGAATATGCCTCATTAATTTACTTTTGTTACTTTCAATCTGAATATCCCTATTTAGAAAAAACTCGAATACATTTTTCGTTTAAAATATCGTTTATTCACCTCACGGCTAGCTTGCCATCAACAATTTAATTTATAACAACATAAAACTATCGATGATTCATCTCCAAATCGGCTGCAATAATTTGAATTTTCAAATTATCTCCTCCTTTTTTCAATGTAACCGCAGAAGGAGTTAAATAATTAGCAGCAGCATAATCAACAGCAATCGTAGTATAAGAATAGGGATCTGAGTGCTGATAATATGAAACCTGAGTAGGAACCACAAGAAGTTCTAAATCTTTTTCGGGAGCCTTATCAATTGCATTTTGAATCACATTTGAAATATTATCATAAGTATAAGCATAAGAAGCCAGATCAAATGTTGTAAAAAAGGATGTTTTACCATCAGCTATTCGTTGTTCCTCAAAAAAAGTTTTAACCGAATCCGGCTCAATCAATAGAAGTTTCGACCGAGTAAGATTATTTGTATTATAGGCTCCAAGACCCGGAAAACTCAACGCATATTCCCAACTTTGTCTCGGATAAGCATTTATAGAAAGTTTTACATTACTAAATTTTCGATCTCCAATGGTTTTAATAATTTCCGGAATCGGAATAATCACTTTTGCAAACATTCCTCCCGGTGCTTTTATATACATTTTATCATCACTCGGCTGCAAAAGTTTCTCATCATGAGCGTTTGAAAAGCTATTCAACTGAATCACTTCTTTAGTAACTCTCAATGCCGCAAAATGGGCTCCCGTAATCAGCGAATCCGTCGCAGTAGAACTTTGAACAACTCCAAACCGATCATAATAAATATAAACTCGGGTTTCTTCCACATCTAAAATAGATCCGCTTCCAAAAGTAGACGCTAAATAAACACCCGGAAAAAACTCTGCCATTGCTTCCGGAGAAGCAAAAGCGCCGTGTCCATCTTTTTTGTATTCATCCAAAAATGATTGTCCTAATTCTTTTGGCAAAGGAATAGAAATCAATTTATATGAACCATTTGCAATCTGAGCCAAATTTGCCGAATCTGAAATATTCAAATCTCGGGCAGTATAAGACACTTTTGCCAAAGGGCTAGTCATATCACAGTAAGCTGAAGGATCAAAACTTGTATAGTAATGTTTGTCTAAAGGCTTAACAACCGGATAAGCAGTTACCTCCATCGGGGCAAGCGAATCTCCTATGTAAGAACGATATAACACGAATAAACGAATAGAATCAATTTCATTTTTATTCACCATACTATCCAATACAAATCCATCTGCCGGATAAAATTGAGAAATATATCCCGCATTTATTTCACCATATTCAGGATCATAAAATTGGCCTAAATATCCATTGATTGATTTTGCGAAAATAGAATCCACTTTTACCGTTTCTCCTCTAACGTTCATTGTTGTATCAAACACCAAAATCTTATCTTCATCCGGTTGAATACCCATTCCAATAGAATCAAGAGTGTCATCATTACAAGCGGTTATACAAACTAAGCCCAAAAGAAAGCCGAATAAGAATATTTTTGTTTTCATTTATTAATTATTGCTAAATTAAATGAGAATCCGGTCGTAAAATTCATTAAATGCGTCAATATAAGTATCTTCCGATTGATATTCTAAAAAAGGAACACCTTCTTTTTGTTGCGCATATTCTTTAACAGCTGAATTAATTTCGCTGCTTCCCTGAATTACACCATCAGAAAAATCAATCGCTAATTTACTCAATGCTTCAAAATCAGCATTTGTTTTAACGGATTTCAGATCATTTTGACTAACGCCTTCTAATTTCGCTTTTTTTGCGAAATCGCCATGAAAAGGTTGTTTAAAATCATCATTATATACCGAATAAACCACTTTGGAATTTTTAAAACAAGGATCTCCTTTATAATGCTTTTTAATGTAAAGGGGAGCCAAAGCCGTCATCCAACCATGACAATGAATTAAATCAGGCACCCATCTCAATTTTTTCACCGTTTCCATAACACCACGAACATAAAAAATGCTTCGTTCATCGTTATCTTCATACTCATTCCCACTTTCATCATGCAAAAGAGTTTTTCTTTGGAAAAAATCTTCATTATCAATAAAATAAATTTGCATGCGAGCAGCTTGTATTGAAGCGACCTTAATGATCAATGGGTGATCTGTATCATCAATAATCAAGTTCATTCCTGACAAACGGATTACTTCATGCAATTGATTTCTGCGCTCATTAATTAAGCCAAATTTGGGCATGAAAGTTCTGATTTCTTTTCCGCGTTCATGAATGCCTTGAGGGAGTTGACGAGCAATAACAGACATCTCTGTCTCAGCCAAATAAGGCGTTATTTCTGTCGTAATAAATAATATCTTTTTTGCAACCATTATATTTCTGTTAACCGTATTTTTTGATTGAAGCTGCAAAGATAATAAAAAAAATTCCATTAATTTCAAAATAAAATACTAATAACTCTCAATAAATTTTAAGATTCGTTTTTATTTGCTTAGTTTTGCACCGTTTTTTTAAACTTTTATACATGAAAGTGATTCATACAATAGCTGAATTACAAGCTATTTTAAAAGAGGGAAAAAAGATTGGATTTGTGCCAACAATGGGAGCTTTGCATCAAGGACACATTGAATTAGTAAAGCGTTCTGTGGCAGAAAATGAGCTTTCTGTTGTTAGTATTTTTGTCAATCCGACTCAGTTTAATGACAAAAATGATTTGTTAAAATATCCCCGAACATTAGATGCCGATTGTGAACTTTTACAAAAAGTCGGAAACGACATTGTGTTTGCTCCTTCTGTTGAAGAAATTTATCCGAAACCGGATACGCGCCAATTTGATTTCGGAAGTTTAGAAACCGTTATGGAAGGGCAATTTCGCCCGGGTCATTTCAATGGAGTTGCTCAAGTAGTCAGTCGATTATTCGATATTGTAAAGCCAAATAATGCTTATTTTGGAGAAAAAGATTTTCAACAATTAGCCATTATTCGAGCTTTAACAAAACAATTAAATTTAGACATTCAAATCGTAGCCTGCCCTATTATCCGAGAAAAAGACGGATTAGCGATGAGCAGTCGAAATGCTCGATTGAATGAAAATCAAAGAAACGAAGCTGTTTTTATTTCTCAAGCGCTTTTTGAAAGCAAAAAAATTCAAAAAGAATATACTGTAGAAGCGTTAAAATTGTGGGTTATAGAACAAATAAATGTTCACTCTGAATTGCAAATTGAATATTTCGAGATTGTAGATGGAGTTACACTACAATCTATTCAAAACTGGGAAGACACAAAATATCCGGTAGGATGTATTGCCGTTTTTGCCGGAACAACAAGATTAATCGACAATATTTCGTATTAGCAGTATCCCAAGGAATACTGCCTATATAGGTTTGCTTTCTATCGAAAGCTTTTGAGTTATCCTCATAATTCATAATTCATAATTCATAATTCATAATAAATTTGTATTACCTTTGCAGCCAGTTTTAATTTTAGTTTATGTTGATTCAAGTTATTAAATCCAAGTTGCACAGAGTTACAGTAACAGAAGCCAACCTTCACTACATTGGAAGCATAACCATTGATGAAGATTTAATGGAAGCTGCCAATTTAATTGAGGGGGAAAAAGTGCAGATTGTTAATAATAATAATGGCGAACGTTTGGAAACTTACGTTATTAAAGGGGTGCGCGGGTCTGGCATGATTTGTTTGAATGGAGCCGCAGCAAGAAAAGTGCAACCCGGAGATGTTGTTATTATCATGTCTTATGCTTTGATGGATTTTGAAGAAGCCAAGCAATTCAAGCCAACAATTGTTTTTCCGGATACGGCAACCAATAAGATTCTTTAAATTATGTTGAGCTTTCAGCCAATAACAATCGCCGATAAAGAGAAAATCCAAGCCTTTTTTAGCAAAAGTACATTTCGCAACTGCGATTTTTCTTTTTCCAATATCTTTAGTTGGGGACATCTTTACAACACTACATTTATCGCTGAAGAAAATCATTTTTTATATATTCGATTTCAAGTTCTTGGAGAGAGACCCGGATATTTATTTCCTTTGGGAGATGGAGATTTAAAAACAGCTCTTGAATGTATTCTTGATGATGCAAAAAAAAGAGGCGATGAATTTCGTTTATATGCCGTTACTGCGGAAATGTTCGATTTAATCGAGAAAACAATGCCCGGTCAATTTCAATATAAAAGGGAAAGAGATTGGTTTGAATATATTTACTCTTCCAAAGATTTGATTCATTTAATCGGGAAAAAGTATCAATCAAAGAGAAATCACATCAATAAATTCAAACGAAGTTATGATTGGGAATATCTCCCAATTTCTCGGGAAATTATTCCAGACTGTTTAGAATTATATGACCGTTGGTGCAAAGAAAATGGAGGTTGCAATTCCGAAAAATTGCTTATTGAAGAAAAAATCGCAACTCAAAAAGCTTTTGCGAATTACGAAAACTTAGGTTTAATTGGAGGAGTTTTGCGAATAAATGGGGAAATTTTGGCTTATTCTTATGGACAGGCATTAACGGTTGACACATTCGTGGTACATGCGGAAAAATGTCTTTACGAAATTGACGGTGGATTTACTATGATGAATCAACAATTTGCAGAACACAATTGTGCCGATTATGCTTATATCAATCGAGAAGAAGACTTGGGAATAGAATCTCTTCGTCAGGCAAAAATGTCCTATCATCCGACAATTTTGCTAGAAAAAGGCTTTGTGAAATTACTTTCCTATTCATAATTTTCAGAGAAAATGATTCAACTTGGAGAAGATAAATATATTCCTGCTTTAAAGGAAATGTGGAAACTTTGTTTTCCAACAGATTCAGATGAATTTATTGCTTTTTATTTCGATAAAATCTACAAAAATGATGAAGTTTTAATCTATCTGGAAAATGAAAAGCCAATTGCGGCTTTGCAAATGATTCCCTATCCGATTAAAATAGAAAAGGCGATTCATCTCGGCGGATATATTTCGGGAGCAATGACTCATCCCGCTCATCGAAAAAGAGGATACATGGAAAAACTCTTAAAAGAGTCCTTTTTTGTGATGAAATCGAAAAATTTTGTTTATTCTTTTCTAATTCCGCAAGAAAAATGGCTTTTCGATTTTTACGGTAAATACGGGTATTTTGAGGCTTTTCCTGTAAATGAAAGACAAACAATTACGGATTATGTTCAATTCCCTAACAATCCACACATATTGCGGGATAAATCCGTAAATATTTACACGCAAATGAAAGAGGTAGATATCAATGATTTTTACATTATTTATTCTCGCTTTCTTATGAAACAAGACAATGTCGTTCTTAAATCCAAACAACAAGTGACGAATATTTTGTTGAATTTTTTCGATGAAAAGGGGATTCTATTTGCGAATGATTGGGGCGTTGCTTTTGTTTATTCGACAAAAGAGGAAACCTTTATCAAAGAATTCTTTTCTTTTGATGATGAAATAAAAGGCGAATTTTTAAAAACAATTAAAGAATACTATCAACAAAAAATAACCATTCTAAATGATTACTCAGCTCCTTTTTCGAAATATAAAGGAATGATTAAAAATCTCAATGAAACTGCGGTTTCTGCTACAGATATTTACATGAGTATGATGTTAGACTAATTTTCATGAAAACAAGCTATTCATATACCCAAATATGGAATATTGCTTATCCGATTTTGTTAACGCTGTTGGTTCAAAATCTGATTCAAGTAATCGACACTGCTTTTCTCGGTCGCGTAGGAGAAGTAGAATTAGGAGCATCTGCTATTGCCGGAATCTATTACGTAGCAATTTTCATGATTGCGTTTGGCTTCAGCACCGGGTCTCAAATATTAATCGGCAGGAGAAACGGAGAAAAAAATTACGATAAAATCGGCGAAATTGTTTTCTGGGGAATTGTTTTTCTCTTGATAATGGCTTTAGTAATCTTTTTATTCACTCATACTTTTTCCGAATCCATTTTAGGGAAAATATTATCTTCTCCCAATATCCTTGAAGCCTCTCTTGATTATTTAGATTGGCGTATTTGGGGATTATTCTTTGCCTGCACAAATGTAATGTTTCGTGCTTTTTTCGTAGGAATTACTCTTACAAAAGTATTGACATTTAATGCTATTTTAATGGCACTTACCAATATTTTCTTCGATTACGTTTTGATTTTCGGAAACTGGGGATTTCCTGAAATGGGAATTGGAGGGGCGGCGTTGGCATCAGTTATCTCAGAAGCGGTTTCCGTTGTTTTCTTTTTTGTCTATCTATTGGTTGCTATTGACTTGAAAAAATACGGTTTCACCGGTATTATTTTGAAAAATATTAGAATCATTAAAAACATTTTATCGATTTCGTTTTCTTTAATGATTCAATATTTCTTATCCTTAAGTACTTGGCTCATTTTTTTCCTAGCCATCGAAAAAATGGGAGAAACAACTCTTGCAATCTCCAATATCATTCGAAGTTGTTATATGATTATATGCATTCCAATTTTTGCACTGGGAGCAACATCCAACACATTAGTTTCTAATGCCATTGGAGCGAAAAAACAAGAAGAAGTTATCTCTTTGATGTGGAAAATATCTCGATTAGCCTTGATTATTATCTCCGTATTCATCGTATTTTTAGGAATATTCCCCAAATTATCACTAAGCATTTATACTTCGAATCCGGAATTAATTCAAAATTCAATTCCTTCTTTATATGTTATTTTAGCAGTTCTTCCGGTCATGGCAGTAGCCAGCATCTTCTTTAACGGAGCTTCCGGAACAGGAAATACAAAATCAGCCCTATTTATCGAGATAATAACACTTATACTTTATGTTGCTTGGATGTGGTTCACAGCAATTCACTTGAAAGCATCATTAGCCGTTTGTTGGACAACAGAACTTGTTTATGCCCTTTTTCTCGGAATATTTAGTTTCATTTATTTTCAAAAGGGAAATTGGAAAAACAAAAAGATTTGAGATAGAGGTTTATATAGTATTTTATTAAATTTAGACGCAAATAATGAAAGCATTTTTTTTACTCATTTTCTTCCTATTTTCGGCATCTTTTTTACAAGCGGAGAAGCACCAAGATAGCATCTCAAATTACGACGAAACGGTTCTTTTCAGCACAAAAAAAATAATATTACCGGCATCTCTTATCGCTACAGGAGCTTTAGGTCTCTGGAGTGACAATTTTCAGGCTTTTAATCGCGATATTCGCAATTCTCTAGGCAATCCGCAAAAAGACAATCATCTATCTATTGACGAATACCTTCGATTTTTACCCGTTGCATCCAATTTTGGATTAGATTTTATAGGTGTAAAGGCCAAACATTCTTTTAATGACCGGCTGATTACGACAGCAACATCGCATTTAATTATGGGAGCTATTGTTTATTCGACCAAATCAATAGTTAATGAAAAACGCCCCAATTCATCAGAAAAAAATTCATTTCCGTCAGGACACGCAGCAACCGCTTTCGTTGGAGCAGAATTGGTTCGAATGGAATACGGTTTAGGATATGGAATCGGAGCTTACACAGTTGCTTGCAGCGTCGCATTTTTTCGCCTTTATAACGATGAACACTGGTTAAATGATGTTTTAGCAGGCGCCGGCATTGGTATTTTGAGTGCGCAAATAGCTTATTGGCTACTTCCGTACTGCCAAAAAATATTTAAAATCCCCCATTTTTCCGACACAATGGTCGTTCCTTTCTATAATCCCGACAGAAAAGAATTTGGTGGAAGTTTTGCTATTAATTTCTAATAATTATTCTGGAGAAGCTTAGTTAATAGAACGCGGATTGGGCGGATGAACGCGGATTTATATCCGTGTCAAACATGAATCCGCGATTATCTGCTCAATCCGCATCATCCGCGTTTTATTGGCATAGTATATTAAATGCCTTGATAAAATCGCTAACTCCGTTTGATAATTCCCTCTTTTATTGTACTTTTGCATCCTAAATAAAAAAGTATTAAATAAAGAATAATGTTTGAGAATTTAAGTGATAGACTCGACAGGTCATTTAAGCTACTAAAAGGAGAAGGTAAAATTACCGAAATTAATGTAGCTGAAACGTTAAAAGATGTACGTAAAGCATTATTAGATGCGGACGTTAACTACAAAGTAGCTAAATCATTTACAGATACAGTAAAAGAAAAAGCATTAGGACAAAATGTCCTTACTGCGGTAAAACCAAGTGAATTGATGGTAAAAATCGTTCACGATGAACTCTCCACATTAATGGGAGGCGAAACCGCAGAGTTAAGCTTAACGAATAAACCGGCAATTATTTTAATGTCCGGATTGCAAGGTTCCGGAAAAACAACTTTTTCCGGGAAACTGGCTAAAATGCTAAAAGAGAAAAAAGGAAAAAAACCTCTTTTGGTTGCCGATGATATTTACCGTCCTGCGGCAATCGACCAATTAACTGTTTTAGGCGAGCAAATTGGCGTTGATGTATATTCCGAGCCAGAGAACAAAAATCCCGTTCAAATCGCACAAAATGCGATAAAAAAAGCGGTTCAATCGGGAAATGATGTCATCATCATAGATACCGCAGGTCGCTTGGCGATTGACGAGCAAATGATGAATGAGATTGCGTCCATAAAAAAAGCAGTCAATCCGGATGAAGTCTTGTTTGTTGTAGATTCTATGACAGGGCAAGATGCCGTAAATACAGCAAAAGAATTTAATGAACGCTTAGATTTCAGCGGTGTAGTTCTTACTAAATTAGATGGAGATACACGCGGTGGAGCAGCTCTTTCTATTCGTACAGTTGTTAATAAACCAATCAAATTCGTCGGAACCGGCGAAAAAATGGATGCAATTGACCCATTTCATCCTAAACGGATGGCCGACCGAATCCTCGGAATGGGTGATATTGTTTCGTTGGTAGAAAAAGCACAAGAGCAATACGACGAAGAAGAAGCCAAACGTTTACAAAAGAAAATTGCTAAAAACCAATTTGACTTCAATGACTTTATCTCTCAAATTCACCAAATTAAAAAGATGGGTAATTTGAAAGACTTGGCTGCAATGATTCCCGGCGTTGGAAAAGCGTTGAAAGATGTAGACATTGACGATGATGCATTCAAAAGCATTGAAGCAATCATTTATTCGATGACTCCTGCGGAACGAACAAATCCCGGAATATTAAACGGAAATCGAAAAGCTCGTATCGCAAAAGGAAGCGGAACAAATGTTACGGAAGTTAACAAATTATTAAAACAATTTGAAGAAACCCGCAAAATGATGAAAATGATGACATCTAAAAAAATGCCGGGCAAAAATGGATTTATGAAACGTAGATAACAACATATAACATTATGAATATCATAGACGGAAAAGCAATTTCTGCTCAAATAAAATTAGAAATAGCAGAAGAAGTTAAGCAAATTATTGCTCAAGGAAAAAAACAACCGCATTTAGCAGCAATTTTAGTTGGTCACGACGGCGGAAGTGAAACCTACGTTGCCAGTAAAGTAAAAACATGCGAAGAAGTTGGCTTCAAATCGACCTTGATTCGCTATGAAGATAATGTTACAGAAGAAGAATTGTTAAACAAAGTAATCGAATTAAACAACGATTCGGATGTAGATGGATTTATTGTTCAATTGCCTCTTCCCAAACACATTTCCGAACAAAAAGTGATTGAAACCATTGATTATCGTAAAGATGTAGACGGATTTCATCCTGTAAATGTCGGAAGAATGTCAATTGGATTACCTTGTTTTGTATCTGCAACTCCGGCGGGTATTTTGGAGTTATTGAAAAGATATAATATTGAAACCGCAGGAAAACATTGTGTGGTTTTAGGACGAAGCAATATTGTCGGCAAACCAATGGCTACATTAATGATGCAAAAAGCGAATCCGGGCGATTGTACAGTTACAGTTTGTCACAGTCGGACGAAAGACATAAAAAAATATTGTTTGGAAGCTGACATAATCATTGCAGCTTTAGGCGCTCCGGGCTTTTTAAAAGGAGATATGGTCAAAGAAGGTGTAGTTGTTATAGATGTCGGAACGACTCGTGTTCCTTCAGAAAAAACGAAATCCGGATTCAGATTAAGTGGAGATGTTGCTTTCGACGAAGTTGCGCCTAAATGTTCTTTCATTACTCCGGTTCCGGGAGGTGTGGGCCCAATGACTATTATTTCTTTAATGAAAAATACTTTATTGGCTGGTAAAAAAGCTATTTATTAAGTAAAATTTCACTTTTGGAGCAGATAAATTTGAAATTTATACTTATAATATTTGGCAGATAAGAACAAATTTGTATCTTTGCACCGCAAATAAAACATGGTGGTTATAGCTCAGTTGGTTAGAGCATCAGATTGTGGTTCTGAGGGTCGCCGGTTCGAGCCCGGTTTTCCACCCAAGCAAAGCGTAAAAGCGCTGAAATACAGAAATTTGCAAAAGATAAATGTCTATAAAAAGTTTTCATTAACTTTCTATAGACATTTTTTTTATTAACTCTCCCCCAATTGTTTACGCTTACACTCTTGGTCTTTTGAGACACCCCCATTCCCGAATTGATTAAAATGAGACGCAAGCATTGCGTCTCTACATATACCCTAAACATACTAGCGCGGATTTGCAATCCGTGCCAGCGAAGTGCCGTAAAATATTTAAATGCGAGTTTGGCCTGCTGTATCTTCTTCAGTTGATATAATAAAAAAAATATGTATTTTTGCTACGAATTATGAAACAAAGTGTTGTTTGTAGTTCATTTTATTATTAACAAAATGTAGAAGCATTTAATATTATCCTACTTAGAAATCTGGTAAATTTCAATACAACAGGGGTAATAAGCGAAATGTTCCATGTCTTTATATACTTAAGGGCATGGGATTGTTGCTTATTCTGTTGTAAGGTTTACCAGAGCCTCTAAGTAGATAAGTTAACAGTCCTCATGCTTTTTTTTATTTTAAACTGTTCATTTAGAGGAACTGGTGGGCAACAAATAATTTATAACATGAAAAACTATTTTTTGTTTAGTGTGATGGTCTTAATGACTTTGTGTGTTGGTATGGTAAAGGCTGATGAAAACATGCCATACAAAGACCCAACACTTACTTTTGAGGAAAGAGCAGCAGACCTTGTTTCACGCATGACTCTTGCGGAAAAGCAGAACCAAATGGGCAATGATGCAAAAGCTATTCCAAGGTTAAATGTGCGCGCTTACAATTATTGGAGCGAAGCTGTACACGGTGTCGCTCATAACAGAGAAGCCACATCTTTTCCGGTTTCTTTCAGCATGGCATCCTCATGGAATGTTGCACTTATGCAACAAATTGCCACTGCCATTTCCAACGAGGCGCGAGGATACGCAGACAAATCGAATGAGCCTCTAAGTTACTGGTCTCCCACCATAAATATGTCCCGCGACCCGCGCTGGGGCAGAAACGAGGAGAGCTACGGCGAAGACCCGTTTCTAACGGCATCAATGGCTGGACGTTTCGTGTCTGGAATGCAAGGAACGCAGGATAATTATACCAATCCTCACACTGGCGAACAGTATTTAAAAACCATGAGTATCGTCAAGCACTATGCAGCCAACAATAGCGAGTTCAATCGGCACAACGGCAACTCAGTAATGGATAACCGTACCCTGCGTAATTACTATACAGGGCGTTCATGGATATAGCACAAAAATATTCGGTTGCCGCGGCAATGACTGCCTATAACAGGGTTAACGGAATACCTTCTTCGGCAAACACATATCTGTTAGACACACTTTTGAGAAAAACTTGGGGCTTTAACGGGCACGTGGTATCGGACTGCTGGGCGGTAAATGATATAGTGGAGGGACATAAATGGAGACCGTCCGGTTGGACGCGTTCAGTTAACGCTACGGAAGCTGTGGCTTTTTGCATAAAGGCGGGCACTGATTTGGAGTGCGGTGATTGGTATGGGAAACAAGTGTTAAATGCCCTAAACAACGACCTAATCTCCGAAGCCGACATAGACCTTGCCTTGTTGCGTATCTTCACTAACCGGATGAAGACCGGAGAGTTCGACCCGCCCGCAATGGTGGAATACACGAAAATCAAGAAAGATGTGATAGAAGCTCAAGCGCACCGTGATTTGGCATTACAATCAGCTCGGGAAGCCATTATCCTCTTACATAACACACCCAAATCAAGCTCCGAGAAAAACATATTACCCATTGATTTGACCGATGTTAATTCTATCGTGGTGTATGGTCCTATGGCGAAAGTATGTGATTTGGGAGACGATTGGTATATCGGAAACCCTACCGAAAAGGTTTCTTTCATGGAGGGTCTAGAGTCGCTTCTTGCACAAAAAGGCTACACAGGGACACTGAAGCATTACGATGCTATCACGCCGGGAGCAGGAGGCTATGTTCCCAATTATGTATTTAACATTAGGAGTGCCAAGTTCGGCGACGACCTCAGGCAAGCCGTGGATGCCAACGGTCATTCGGACGGTATGAATATGTGTGATAATGGCTGTACTAATGTAGGAGACATAAAACCTGGCAACTATCTAATGTTTAAAGACGTTAATACTGCGGCTCTGCCAAGCATTACTTTAAGCGTGGCTGCACCTCGTGAGTGGTGTGTCGATACGCGGGTTAGGGTGCGAGTTGGTTCAGTAGACGGACCAATAATTGCTTATGTGGAAACTACCCCCACCGGCGCACCCGGCGATTGGAGTATTTACCAAGATTTCACCACCACCGATATTAAGTTAGGGGGGTTAGATTTAACTGGTATCAAAGATATATATTTGGTTTTTGACCTCGCAGATGGAGCCTTACATGAAGCAGAAATAGACGAAGCAGCCAATGCTGATATAGCCATTGTGTTTGCGGGCACTTCCGGAGGAGCTGTTCCCGGTTTTAAGATTTCTGCTGAAAACACCGACCGGAAAGATTTGTGGCTTCCAGTACATCAGGATTCATTAATCGCAAAAGTCGCCAGAAAAAACCCAAATACAATTGTTGCCTTACAGTCGGCGGGAATGCACGACCTATCGAAATTCAAAGATGATGTAAAGGCAATTACGTACAATAGCTATAACGGTCAGTATCAAGGAACGGCTTTGGCTGAAACATTGTTCGGAGACAACAATCCCAGCGGTCGCCTACCGATAACTTGGTATAAACATAATGAACAAATTCCGAACATCGCCGATTATACAATCAGAGCAGAGGACGGTCTGTCAGGACGTACCTATATGTATTTTACTGGAGATGTGGAATATCCCTTTGGTTATGGACAGAGTTATACCTCTTTCACTTATTCCAATGTTACTTTGAGTGCAACTTCGGTGGCAGCTGACGGCAAATTCAATGTTACACTGGATGTAACAAATACAGGAACTTATGATGGCGCCGAGGTAGTTCAGATATATATCGGAGCTCCGGATGCGAACATAAATCCTGATGTTCCCACAAAGCAACTTAAAGGCTTTGAACGTGTTGAGCTAAAAGCTGGAGAAACCAAGTCTGTGACTATTTCAATGAATGTTCGTGAATTTTCTATGGTTCGTCAAGATATGGGATTGCGCGAAGTGCTTGACGGCGAATACAAGATATATGTTGCCAAATCAAGTAATGACCCTAGTCAGATAGAAAAAGCGATAACTGTACTTGCCTCCAAAGCACCTAAATTGCAATATGTAACTTTGCGAGGTGAGAAAGTTGTAGCAATGACCGGCATTTCCTTTAGTTCTGAGCTTACTCTTGCCATGAGCGATGAGAGCTTCTATGATTTGAGCAAAGGCGGAGCAAATGTAACTTATTCCAGTAGCAATGTTAATGTGGCTGTCGTTAGTCAGAACGGAAATGTTACCGCAATCGGTGAAGGCGTTGCGACCATTAAGGCTTCGGTAACTATCGGCGAAATTACTCTTGAGGGTTCTTTCCCTGTGGTGGTGCAGACTGACCCAAATACAATAAATGAAATTAAAAATAGTGCTAAAGCATTTACTATTTACAATGATAATGGGTGCTTGACTGTTGAAAGTGATATTCAAGGTGAAATTACTGTGAAACTCTATAATCCTGCAGGCATATTGATGGCTCAAAAGAATAAGGTTAAAGGTAAAACAGAATTTAATAAGCTTGACACTGGCGCATATATAATTGTAATAGAAAGAGATGGCAAGCCTATTGCAAATGAAAAAGTAGTGGTTGCTCGATAGTATTTCGACCTTAGGCTTAGTTACGATGTAAGTTATTGTGACTTATGCATTTTCACTCGCCGACTGGTTTATTGGTTTTCATTTCGATACCGCATTTGTTCACTACATTTTGTGCTTATTGATGAAAAAACCAGCCGGTAAGAGTGAAAAAATCTAATGCGGCTGGTTTTGCTTGTCTCCGTTTTTGCAGATGCTTTGCAATAAAAGTTTATAGACTTAATCCAAATCAATCTAAGAATATTCCAATATCAATTTGGGGTCAATATCAAATACTTTGTACAAGCGTTTTGCCATCTGCATGGAAATCGGACGTTTTCCGCGAATTATCTGACTGAAAGTTGATTCTTTCACTTGTAGTAATTCGGCTGCTTCACGCTGCTTCAATGAGCGTTTCGACAATTCTTTTTCTATGTTGATAATCAGCGGTGATTTGAATTTCAGGTGTTTGAATTTCATGTATGTACTTTCGTAATTGGCACACATAACTCCTACTCGTCCTATTTCGCGGGTATATTCATTGTCGGCATCCTGTTCTGCCAACGCGCCGTTATAGGTTGCTTCATCAATTAGTGCATCTCCATAAGCTGATACTTGATTATAAAGCTCCCGATTGTCAATAACTGTAATATCTTCAAATTTCTTAATCATAATCTTACCTTATTAAATTGTTTTACAATCTATCTTATCATATTCGGCATGTGTTCCTACAAATCTGACTTTTAACATTCCTGCGATGAAAACTACTGCGACAACTAACCTGTAATTGTTTCCTCGAATATTAAACACATACCTGTTGTTTCCTACATAGTCTGCTGAAGGAAAATTTGCCTTGAGTTCTGCATGTGATTTCCATTCCGCTTCTTCTATAATATCAACCCAGCGTTGTAGAGCATTGTTTGCATCAGCATGCTTTTCTGCAAATTCATCAATTATTTCCTTATCCCAAATTTTCATGTTCTAGTTAATTTGAAACAAAGATATAGGAAACTTCACAAATTGCAAAGTTTTTATGGTTGTTTTCACTGAAAATACATTTCTTAACTTTGACGGCATCTCTGTGATTTTTCCATTAATATCTCCTGATTTTTAACGGTTTAGCCTATGTCCATTAGAGAAAGTGATTACTTTTTTTGCGCCACAGATTTTCGGGTTGAACCGAAAAATTGAATTATTTGAAACTTACGAGAAAAAGCTCAAAAAAAAAGACCTAAAGCTACTCGAAAGCATTTTAGGTCTCATAGAATCTTTTATAGTGCAGTATCAAATGCTTATCTTCAGTAAGAAGTAATATTATCAAGGCACTTTTACATCACAAAAGTAATACTTATTATTTATAAACAAAGAACTTTGAATGTTAATTCGTTGCGACGGCTTGGTGTTCTGGCGGGGGAACGCAAAAGCTCGAATGGCAACAAACTTTCAAATTCCGACAAAACTTTCCGCGAATGTGCAACCCGAATGACTTTGAACCGTTTGTTAGCGGTTGGCGTTCACTCTTCATTTATTTCAGTTCTTGTCTTAATGATTCGTATATTTCTTGCCATGTTTTTTTGTATAACTCTGTGGTTTCATCGGCGAGTTTAGCAAAAGTATCTGACGAGAAAAACTTGTCTGCTGCTGTTTCTTCGTCAATATCGAAGTCGAGAATAAATTGTTTTAGTAATGGTTCGCCAATTGTCATCATAACCTGTAAATCGTAGCGTCTTTAGTTTGAAGTACTGAAAAGCATTTTCATTAAATTCAAATGCTGTTACATAACCTTGTGTGCCGTTATCCAAGCCCTTGCGTTCTGCCCAAAATTGTGCTTGTTCTTTGATTTTGGTTACATAGAAACCTTGCCCGAAATCTTTTCCTATTTCGCACTTCGACAAATCAATTTCTTGTATTGGCATGTAACTTCCGTGATAAACTTTCATATCGTACCTCCGTTTTTATGGCAAATTTCATACATACTTCTAACTGCCCAAAACGGGTTGTCGGTATGTAACGCCCACCAATGTTTATTGAGATAATCAATGCCGCCATATTGCTTCAAATACAGATATGCTTTTTGCACATTCATTTTATAGGCAAGAGCAAATTCAGGAATGATAAAACAAACAAAACTGATTTTGTCGATTGTGTCTTTATTTAATTTTTTGTTTGCCATAATCTTTATATCTAATCGTGTTACAGTACAAAAGTAAGATTTTTTTTGTATTAAATTTCTTTCGTTTTGTTGTCTAACTTCAATTATTCTGTGGTTTGTGTTTGTACCGCTGTCTGTAGCTTGCCGCTAACACTAAAATTTATACCCCACATTGTTTTCTATAATATTTTTATTACAACCGATTCCTTATGCTTATCAAGTATTTTAACTATTTGTTCATTCATTTCATTTGCTCTATTTTCATTTGCTACTTTTTTACCCATCAGAATTTTCCCAACCAAAGCAGAAAGAGTTAGCTCAAATGAATTATCTCTTTTTTATTTTCGGATATGATTATTGATTAAATATCTTAAAGGAGATAAAATTCGCGAAGACAAACTGCGGTCATCGGTAATTATATCTGCATCGCCCGTTAATTCGCCGGTAAAATCCAAGGTTTTTCCAATTCCGGTTTTCAATCCATCGGGCAATTCTACATCTATCGAATAGTTATTTCCATTCGGAACAAGGGAGATATTCTGTACTTTGCCGGTCAATGTTCCATATTCCAGATAAGGATAGCCGTGCACTTTAATATTAATTCGTTGACCCAATTGTATTTTGCCGGAGCCACTAGACGGACTCTCAATGCGTCCGATAATTTTTCCCGGATGATGAGGAACAACAGCTAAAACTTTGTCACCCAAATTCACAAATTGGTTACTTGTCCAAAAAGTATTAAATGTAACAATTCCTTCAAATGGGCTAATTAATAAATAAGTTTGTTCCCAAATTTCAATCGCAGATAACAATTCGCTATAAGCTGTTTTTAGCTCCGAAAATAAGCTGTTTTTTTCTCTCGAGTATTGAGTATCCAATTTAGATACGGATTCCGTCAATTGAGCGGATTCAATTTGGTCGGAAGCGACATTCGCTCGCAATTGTTGCAAAGATTGCCGGATACTCAAAAAAGTGTTTTCTGCAGCATCCTTTTCTGCTTGGGAAATAATCCCTTTTTGAAACAATTGTTTTTCCCGTTCGTAAACAGTCTGCGCAATTCTTAATTCTTCTTCTTTTAATTTTAGTTGCTGTTGAATGGTTTGAGAATACCGTTTATGTCCGCTTATCTGAAGATTTAATGCCTCTTTTTCGCGATGAATTGTATTATAATTAAGAAAGTTTTCGTAATCCGTTACAACTCTTAAAAAAGAAGAATAAGCCCCTTGAATATTCCCCAGTTCATAATTACGATTCACAAAATCCGGCGGAAGAGAAGAAATAGAATCCGTAATAATATATTCTAAAAGTAAGTTCTTTACTTGACTAATATCATTGGTTATTGCTGAGTTTTCGATTACTGCCAAAATTTGACCTTGTCGCACTTGCGATTTATTTTCACAATTTAATTCCTTTAGCTGACCACTTGCTTTGGCAATTATCCAAACGGGAGGATTTTCGGTTGTAATTATAATTCTTCCCGAAATTACATCCGGATATTTGAAGAAAAAACTTCCAATAATCAATAAAAAGACAACAATGCAAATAATTGAGATTCCACTTCGAATTAATATATGAGGAGGACGAGTCAAAACATCCTTCATTTCCTCGCTACGCAATTCTATTTTATCTGATTCTTTCATTTGTTATAGCTCTAATTGATTTTTAACCAAATGATAATAAGCTCCTTGGTTTTTTATTAATTCGGCATGTGTTCCGATTTCTACAATTTCTCCCTTTTCCAAAACAATAATCTGGTCTGCATTTCGAACGGTACTTAATCGGTGAGCAACAACCAAAACCGTTTTTCCTTGAAAAAATCCGGTCAAATTATCCATAATGGTTCGTTCGTTATTGGCATCCAAAGCATTTGTAGCCTCATCGAAAAACACAAATTCCGGGTCTTTATAAACAGCACGAGCAATCAATATTCGTTGTTTTTGTCCTTGACTCAATCCGTGTCCTTCTCTTCCAATTTTAGTATTATAGGACAAAGGAAGCGATTCAATAAAATCGCGAATATTAGCAACTGTTACCGCTTTTAATAGTTTTTCTTTGTCGATATATTCAACACCGGGAGCGATATTGCGAGCGATTGTATCTGAAAAGATAAAACCGTCTTGCATTACCATTCCGCAACGCTTACGCCATTGCCGCCAACTATACGCATCCAATTTATTATTTCCTAAATAAATGGCACCGCTTTTAAGAGGATAAAAACCCAAAAGTAATTTAACTAAAGTTGTTTTTCCGCTTCCACTCATTCCCACAATAGCAGTCTGTTTATTTGCAGGAATCGTTAATTGGATATTCTTTACAACCAATTCGCCGACAGAAGTTCCATCATAAGCAAAACAGGCATTTTCCAAGCGAATTTCTTCATTTCTCGGAATTTCTTGCATTTTTTGGTCTTCAATCGACTCTTCGTCGTCTTTATCGTGGATTTCGCTCAAACGCTCCAAACTTAATTTTGCATCTTGTGTTTGACGGAAAAAATTTATCAGCTGGTCAATCGGGCTATTTAATTGACCAATAATGTACTGAACGGAAAGCATCATCCCTAAAGTCATTTTTCCTTCGATTACCAATGTAGCCACCAAAATAGTGATTAATATATTCTTGGTTTGATTGATTAAAATTGCGCCCGAATCCTGATATTGTCCCAAAGCCAATCCTTTAATCCTTAAACGAAACAATTTTGCCTGAATACGCTCCCACTCCCATCGCTTTTGCTGTTCGCAACCATTCAATTTTATCTCTTGCATTCCGGTTATCAGCTCAATAATATTACTTTGGTTAACGGATTGTTGCGCAAAGTTTTTATGGTCTAACTGTGCCCGTTTTTTCATAAATAGCCAGATCCAAAGGAAATACAAGAAACTTCCAATAAAGAAAATTCCCAATATTTTAAGATTATATAAACCCAAAACAATTCCAAAAATCAGGATATTGAACATTGAAAAAAGAATGCTTAAACTAGAGTTCGTTAAAAAATCCTGAATCCGATTATGGTCGCCAATTCGCTGAAGAATATCTCCGGTCATTTTTGTATCGAAATATCCCATTGGCAAACGCATCAGTTTAATCAAAAAATCCGAAATCAAAGCAATATTGATTCGAGTGCCTAAATGGAGAAAAATCCATCCGCGAATAAATTCTACGGCTGAAGCACTAATGGTTAACATTAATTGAGCAATCAAAACCAAATAGATGAATCCGATATTCTGATTGGTAATCCCCAAGTCAACAACTGCTTGCGTTAAAAAAGGGAAAATCAATTGAAGCAAACTTCCAAATAATAATCCGAGAAAAAGTTGAAAGATTAAATTTTTATACGGCTTTAAATAAGTCCAAAGAAATTTAAAGCCTTTTCTTTGTATTTTTTCCTCTTCTTTGGAATAAAAATCGGGCGTAGGCTCCAATAATAAAACAACGCCTTCATTATCTCCGGAGTTTTTAGTGCTAATCCAAGCATTGCAAAATTCCTCTTCTGTGTAGGTTAATTGACCAACAGCAGGGTCAGAGACGAAAACAAGCGTCTTTCCTCTTTTCTTTTTTATTTTATAGACAACAACAAAATGGTTTTGATTCCAATGAACAATACAAGGCAAAGAAACTTCTTCGAGCAAAGTTTCAAAAGAAGCCTGAGCGCCCATTGTTCGGAAGCCCAAATTTTCGGCCGCTTCACTAATTCCTAATAAGGAAACGCCTTCTTTAGATATGTTTGTTTTTTCTCTCAGGCTTTCTAAAGAATAAACCTGTCCGTAATAAGCTGCAACCATCCGAAGGCAAGTTGGCCCGCAATCCATTGCGTCGTGTTGAATATAGGAAGGGAATTTCATTGATACATTTTAACTGTTAGAACTAATTCTATCGAAAATAAACGAAGAATTCTTTTAATAATTTTACAATATTAAACATAAATGCCAAATCTATCTCTTTTTTCTCATTTTTTTCTCATCCGCCCGTCTTTGTTTACAATTTTTAACTAGAAACGTTAAGGAGATACAATTTTCATTGCAAAAAAAATCACTTTTTTTCGCATTTAATCCTCTTTTTTCGCATTTAAATCGCAAAGGGATGGCAATTTTATTGCGATTCTCAATAAAAACAGATTAATTCTATCTCTATTTTAGTCTAAAATTAGAGCGGAATTAATCGTAATTTCAATACATTGTCTCTGTTTTCAGAGAACAAAGATTCGATTTTCCTATAATTATTTCATAGTTTGAAGGAGGTGGACAAAGATATTGATACAAACATTTATTACAAGGTTCATTATTTCTCAATTTTATCCAAGAAGTATTTCTTTCCATTTCTAACCGAAGCAGTTCAGCAATCGAATTAGCATTTAAATTGCCCAGTTTTTCGGCATTTGGATTTGCCTTTGCTGTTCCGTCCGGAAAAATATAGAGAGAACCATAATAATTTGAATTAAATGATTGATTACAAGATATTTTATTTCTACTAATCGGTGCAGAAAAAATATCCTCTTTTGACAAAAAGACTTTTTTCTTGAAAAAATCTATATTGTAATTATTGTAAATAGGAATTGTCTTATAATTAATATTATTAAACCGGTCGGCAATAGCTCCAACTTGTTGATATTGGGATTCTTCGTCTACAAGAAAATAATAAATCGCTTTCTGGTTCGATTTTTTTATCACCTTTTCCAATTTCGCTTCATCTATCGGAAAATCAACAAGAATATTTTGATGTTGCATTTGTTTCAGCAAATTATCATCATTGGCCGATTCTATATTTTTGTAATTAAGCCAATAATGTACAGATGTATTTGCCTTTTTCAAGACTTCCACGAAAGAAGAAAACTGTTTGTGTTCTAAGATATTACCTCCAACAATATTAATTTTAGCTAATGGAGAAGCAGATGTTTGTCTCATAATATCTTTTAAGAAATCAAGAGACATTTCTCCTTCCGACAACTTATTTGCGCAACAGGTTGTTTGCTTACAATACAAATCACAAAATTTACACTTTTGAGAACAATCTGTATTTATGTATAAAGTTAGAGAAGTTAAGTAATATATCAAATTTGTGCTCTGAGAACAAGTATTGTTCCTTTTCAAATTAAAAACGGGCAACAAAGATGCTGGTTTATCATTTGTGTCCGCAGAAATAATATCTGCCATCTGCAAATCGATAACTCTATTTACAAAAAAGACAAACTTATCGTTTGTCAACATACTTCGAGAAAGGAAACCAACACCTAAATTTTGGCTTTCATAAACCGTTTGAATAAAGCTTATGCAATCTTTCTCTTCCGACTCCAGGTGAAGCCCTCTTCCCATATCATATAACAAAATTCTCTCTGCATTTGAAGTTACATAAATATTCGGTTTTAGGACAAACCAATAGTCGCAAATCACATTATCTGTTATTTTTGACATTTCTAAATACGGTTAAAAAGAATAAAAGGAAATACCTCTTTGTAGTAAATGATTAATAATATATTATAATAGCAAAGGTTCCAAAGAGGTATTTATTGAATAGCAACTCTTAAAATTCTATTTATTTTTTATACACACTATAACTTTAACTTCAACTATATAATAAGTAAATAATTCTCTCCATTAATAGTGAGTCTAATTACTATTCTTTCTGGTTCTTTTTTTGCTGCTCCTCCACTAACTTGATTCATTTCAGAAAGACTCATTTCTTTTAATTTGTTACTTGTTTTCATAATGATACTTTTTTATTTATTATTTATATTTGTTATTTTTTTATCGTTTTCGTACTGCAATATTAGACATAAAAATCTCATCACATTATAATTTTTCCCTCCTATTTTCCTCATCTTTTTCTCATTTTCCATTTTTTCACTGATTTTCATTACATTTATTAATAAAAACAAACAAATTAAGAAGCAATAATAGCATCAAATGCGCTATCTTTGCCCAAAGGAAATTTACAAATGAAACAATCGACTCTCATCATATTATCTGTTCTATTTGTATTACTAATTACTCTTTTTCAAAGTTATTTAGTATATAATTTATATATGCTTCAGAAAAATTCATTGATAAAAGACTTAGAAACTATTTTAAATACAGCTTATCGAGAAGATTTAGATATCCGGATTCTAAAAACAGAAACGCAAGGAAAAAAAAATCCACTGTTTTTAAAAGAATCCGATAATGAAATGTACTATGATGAAAATATTATAACTCACTACGATTTAGATGAAAACGATCTACTAAAAGGAAAAAATCTTACCATATTAACGAATATCGCACTTTCGCAATATGCAAATACACAACAAGCTTTAAATATACACACTTTAGACAGTTTAGTTTCCAATCTACTTCAAGAGAAAAAAATACGAACTGCATTTTACTTGCAAATAATTGACAATAAAGGAAATGTTCTCCAAAAGTCCAAAGAAAAAGATTTACCTAAAACCAGTTTTTTAATTCAGCCTCAACAGTTATCGTTAAATTTTGAGAACACAGAATTGTTAGAATTGGTATTAGTAAATCCTCAGGGTACTATTTTTCAAAGGCTGTATTTAACAATTATATCTTGTTTGCTTTTCTCCTTTTTCTGTATCTATAGCATTTGGATGCTGCAGAGAATTTTTGCTAAACAAAGAAAGCTTACAGCAGTTAAAAATGACTTTTTCGGACAGATTTCCCATGAGTTAAAGCGTCCGCTGACTCAAATTCACATGGCTATTAATGCTTTGTCTGACGCTCGAATAATTGAAAATGAGCAAAGAAGGAATAAATATCTGGATATTTCGAAAAGAGGATCGGAAGACATTTCTGAAAAAATCAAAATGATTATGGCTTTATCCATGGAAGAAGAAGGTGTTTTTCGATTAAACGATTCTACTTTTGATTTAATGGAGACGCTTCTTCCTGCAGTTGAACGGGTTGAAATGACGGCTCCCAAGCCAACTCAAATAGAAATTGAAAATTCGCTGTCTAATACGACAATGAAAGCAGATAAGGATCACCTTCTCCAATGTATAATGAATCTAATTGAAAATGCAATCAAATATTCCGGAGAATCGGTAAAGATAATTATCAAGATTTATCGTCAAAATAACAATTTCATTATTGCAGTAAAAGACAATGGGCTAGGAATTGATGAAAAATACTTATCCACTATTTTTGACAAATACCATCGAGTTGATAATCCGGACAAAAAAGAATTTGGATATGGTATTGGCTTAAATTATGTGAAAAAAATAATTGAAAAACATTCGGGAAATGTTAAAGTTACCAGTGAATTAGGCACTGGGAGTGAGTTTTTTCTGTGTTTACCTGATTTAATTTTAGTATCATGAAGATAAAAGTGACATTGGTCGAAAATGATCCGACCATTGCATTTATGTTAGTAGACGGTTTAGAGTGCGAAGGCTTTGATGTGGCGCATATTCGGGAAGATGAAAATTTATTGAAAAATATACAGCTTGAAAAGCCGGACGTTATTTTGTTGGATGTGGAATTGGACAACGGTATGAATGGTTTTGATATTGGAAGACAAGTCAGAAAATTCAACAAAGAAATTCCTATTATTTTTACAACAGCGCGAACTCAGTATGAAGACATGAAAGAAGGTTACAGCATTGGAAATGTCGATTATGTAAAAAAGCCATACACTGTTCGAGAGCTAATTTTACATATAAATGAAATGATTAGCCGGAGGAGGTTTTATGCTGAAGAGAAAGAGTCTTACGCTTTGGGGAATTTTGCTTTCTTCCCAAATGAACAGCTATTAAAATTGGATGAGGAAGAAATAAGCGTTACCAAAAGTGAAAATATCATCTTAACATTACTTTCGAAGAACAAAAATCGGGTTTTATCTAAAGAAGAATTAGTTATTGCAGTTTGGAACGAAACGGATCCCAAAATAAAAGAAAATTCATTAAACAATTTAATTTATGCTTTGCGAATAAAATTAGAGCGAGATCCGAGCATTACTATCATTACAATTCCTAAAGGAGGGTACAAGTTGACTTTCTGAATTTATCAAAATAGTGTTTTTCAATCTTTATATTTTTCCCATAAACTAGATTCGATTTCGGCTTTAGACTTTTCCACTAAAGTGCGAATATGAAGAGCTGCATCGCGCAAATTATCAGAAGTCAAACCTTCTGTCGAAATAGGATCATGAATAATCATTTCCATTTTGTGCGGATTAATAGCAAAAGAGTTTCTAGGCATAACATCGTATGTTCCGTTAATTGTAACCGGAACAATAGGCATTTTCAAATCCAAAGCCATTTGATAAGCTCCTTTTTTGAATTTTCCTAATTTGCCGGTTTTGCTTCGAGAGCCTTCAGGAAATATCGCAATGGAAGCTCCATTTTTTAATTTTTTTTCTGCTTCCTGAACTGTCTTAGCCGCAGCTTTAGGAGATGAATTGTCTACAAATATAAAACCGGAAACTTGACATGCGAGTCCTATAAAAGGAAGCTTTCGCAAACTTTGCTTCATTACCCATTTGATAGGAACGCCCAAATAACCATAAATAAGGAAAATGTCATAAGCTCCTTGATGATTGGCAACAAAGATATAGGATTGTTTTTTATCCAATTTCTCCCGACCAACAACTTTCACCGGAGAAAAAGTAAGAACACAAAAAATTCTTGACCACCATACTCCCGGATAATAACTAAAAAAACGCTCTCCCCCTAAGCAACAACCAATCATAACAGTAAGCGCTGTAAGAATAGTGGATATTAAAGATAAAGGAAACCAGATAATGATTTGATAAGCAAGAATTAGAAAACGTTTCATATTCGCATTAATTTTAAACACAAATGTATGAATTTCTACAGTTCTGCAAAAGAATATTTTAAATTTACACAAAATATTTTTCTCTTTGCGAATCTTTTTTGTTAACCATTATTGCAACATCTTTACTTTTTTTTCGTCATATATAATAAAATAAGAACAAATGGATGTAGTTGATGGATGTATCAAGCAAAATGCTGAAGCGCAAAAGTAATTTTATAAGACTTATTACAAAATGGTCTATCATTCTTGCTTCCAAATCCTTCTAAATCCGATGGACGCTGAAGATTGTATGCAGGAAACATTCACAAAGGCATTTGATAAGATCGACACATTAAAAGATATTCCGGTTGAAGCTTGCTTGAGACGAATTGCGATAAATACAGCACTTGACAAACTAAAGCAGGAGAAAATGATTTGGGAGGATATCAAGGATGAAGATTTTTCCGAATAGCAGGTGAAACAAGTTAAATTTGCGATTACAAAGCTACCTGAAACATTCCGCATCGTATTAACTTGTACTTATTTGAAGGATATGACCACCAAGAAATTGCCGAAATTCTAAACCAGAAAGCAACAACGATTCGTTCGCAATATGCCAGAGCGAAACAACGATTAATAGAAATCATTAAAAAAGAACAAATAGTATGCTAAACACGATAAATATTAATTTTGCATCCAAAGGGAATACTATTACCGCCCAAACAAAGTATGAATTTGTGAAAGAGTGTAACCAGTCAGTCGATTACTTGATTATGGTACCTAAAGATATTCACTACAAACTAAAAAACGAATTTGGGAATATCAATATGGGAAATGCCAAGGGAAATGTCCGAATCGAATTGGAACATGGGAATTACAAAGCAAACAATCTTAGCAGGAATAAAAACCTTATCCAAATTGAGTTTGGGAATCTGAATATTGCACAAATAAATGGCAATCAGAACCAGATTAATGCCGAACATTCCGGAGACATGAATATTGATTCTTTCAGCAACCTGAAAATTAAAGCAGAATTTCCACCATCAAACTCGGATCCGGAACCAAATTAGACATTGAAAGTGAATATACTAAGGTAAATATTCAAAAGATACAAACCCTAAACTTCAAGTCAGAATTTGAAAGCTACACAATTGAAGAAGTGGATGTGTTGTTCGGAAGTGGAGAATATACAAACCTGAGCATCAAATTCTTCTCCAAAAGCAAAAGTAAAGATTAAGGGGGAATTTGCAGACATTCAACTGAAGTAATATGAATTATTTGAACCAATTTATATTCCAAAATTTCTTTTTTCATCGAAGATTTCTTTTCTTTGTGAAAAGTTCTAAATTATGAAATTTTTTCTCAAAAATAGTGGAATTTTTCTAGTTCTGATAGGATCATTAATTCTAATTATCCCTTTTTTCACGCACTTACAAACGAATCGTTCGTTACTTATTGGTTGGGGAGTCATCGTCATCGGTTTCGCTTCTTATATTTTTATCAACAAAAAGCTGAAGTAAAAATAAATAGATATTGCATTCTTCTAATTAATGCCTATGAATCAATACACTATACACACACTCTGAAACTATTTTTAATTCTTGCAAACACTTTCACAAGTCACTGCAAAAACATATCTTGATCATTTTATACTAATCAGAAGAATAGCAATATCTACAGTTGCTATACAAGGACAAAATCCATGCCAAAAGACTTAACTGCCTAAATATCAAAGAAAAAGACCTGACCGTACTCAACAGGAAATTCAAAAGACTCTTCAATCGGATGAATACCCAAATAAACATGTATCAAACGAATGACACCGCCATGCGCGAAAATGCAAACGTTTTTGTCTCCTTTTGAAGAAATATCATCCATAAAAGCATCTACTCTTTTTTGCATCACAGCGTAAGATTCGCCGTTTTTTGCGGGAGAATTTAGCCAGTCTTCAAACCAAGCTTGTGCATCTGCTTTGTCAATTTCCATCCAAGACTTCATTTCCCAATCGCCAAAATTAAGCTCTTTGATGCGCGGATCTAATTCCGGATTCGGAAATCCGCAATAATCAGCTAATAAAGTACATCGAGACAATGGACTTGAATAAACTTTATCAAAATCTTGCCCCGCCAAATGTGTCTTTACAATTTCCGCTTCTGCTTCAAAAGAGGCATTTAATGGAACATCGGTGAATCCATAACATACGCCTGCAGGTACATTTACGGAAGTGTGTCTTATTACAGTTAGTTTCATAAGGAACTTTTTTACAATTGCTAATTACTCATTGATTCATAAATAACATCCTGTATTCGAGGACGAATTCCTAACTCCGATAGTTTAGTATAAGTTCGAGATGGATATACTCTATTGGATAAAAATATATATATCAATTTGTTATCCGGATCAACCCAAAAACAGGTTCCGGTAAAACCGGTATGACCGTAAGTGCTTGCCGGAGCTTTTTCGCTTGTACTTCTAATTTTTTCGTCCGGTTTATCAAATCCTAAACCTCTGCGACTCGTTGGACTTTTCGTTTGCGTAAATGTTCGAGCCGTTGCCTGAGAAATATATCTTTCTCCTCCATATTCGCCATTATTCAAAAACATTTGCAATAATTTTGCTAAATCATTCGCATTTGAAAATAAGCCGGCATGACCTGAAACTCCACCCATAACTGCCGCCATTTCATCGTGAACATAACCAATCAAAATTTGATTTCTTAAGAATTCATCGTGTTCTGTTGGTGCTATTTTTTCTTTATCAAATTTATTTAAAGGCAAATAAGTCGTCGAATAAGCTCCTAAGTTAGCAAAAATTTCTTTTTCTAAAAAAGAATTCAATGGTTGACCGGAAATATTCTCGATTAATTCTTTCAATAATGCAAAATTCAAGTCGCTATATAGATAGTTGTTATTTTGTCTCAATTTTATATCTGCTATTTTTTGTACGACTACTCTATTAAAATTATCAGAGACATAAAAATTCGAAGCTGCTTGCGTTTCAATTCCCTTTACCGGAGCTTGCGAAACCATATCTGAATGAAATTCGAAATCTGTTCGCATATAAGTATTCTTATCATACAAAATCCGATAAGTCAAATCTCTTTTATTGGAATAAAGATTTCCGGTATAACTATTTCTGTCGATTAAAAGCTGATAAAATGGATAGAAAGAAGGCAAACCGGTTTGATGAAAAAGGGTGTTTTTTATTGATATTTCCTCTTTATCCGTATTGCGCAATTCCGGAATATACTGGCTCAAATTATCCTGCAAACCAAATTTACCGGAATCATATAATTTCATCACTCCGGCAACTGTTGCGGTAGCTTTAGTCACTGAAGCTAAATCATAAACATCCGTATTTTGAACCGGATGAGTTCTCGCATAATCAAAATAACCGAAAGATTCGTTATATACGACCACTCCGTTTTTGGCAACAAAAACTTGACAGCCCGGAAATGCTTGATTTTCAATTCCTTCTTTCGCAATAGCTGCGATTTTTCTCAAAACAGACTCTGACATTCCTACTTCCATTGGGTGCTGATAAGAAAAGCGACCTTTTTCAGTCGTCAATCCTGTACCATATTCGAATAAGCCGGAAATTGTAACCGGAAGTTTTCCTTTGGCGGGCAGTCCTCCCATGATTACTTCTGCGGCTGCTTTCTGTGCATACTTTGTATTTTCATAAGCCAAGACAACCGATTTTGACGATAAAATGGACTGTTTATATCTAGATAATTGATAAGGAGAAATGAAAAAACAAAGATGAACTTCTTTTTGATTGGCTAAAGATTGTAAAGCAGAATAATCTGTTACTTTATTCGAATGAATGGCACAAATAATAACATCGTAATTTTTCAATTTAGCAAATAATCCCGATGAATTGGCTTCACTTCCCAATTGGAAGAAATCGAATTTATTATACAAAGCCATTGTTTGTTGAAAATTTGTACTCGCACTTTCTCCGAAAGAGACAACTGCAATTTTTTTCGTGCCCAACTGCTTTATTGGAAGCAAATCTTGTTCATTTTTCAACAAAGTAATTGCTTCAGCATTTAACTTCTGAATTAACCAATCTGTGTAAGGAGAATCCATTCGGCTTTTCAAACCGTTGGTCTGAATTGGCTTATAACGATTAAGTCCCGCAATATATTTATAACGAAGAACTTTTAAGCATCTCTCTTCTATCGTTTTTCTATCAATAATTCCCATTTCAACGGCTTTTTTCACCGCAGCAAATTCGGATACCGGTTTTTCAGGACTTAATAAAATATCATTTCCGGCCAACAAAGATTCAACACAAACACTGTTTTTTCCGCCGGTAGCACCTTTCATTACCAATGCATCGGTAAATTTCAGTCCTTGAAATCCTAATTCGTCTGTCAATAAATCCGAAACAATGACCGGCGACAAAGAAGTTGGTAAATTGGTTACATTATCCAATGCAGGGATAGACAAATGCCCGGTCATAATCCCCGCATAACCCGCTTGTATATATTGTACAAAAGGATACAATTCGATTGAGTCCAAACGAGCACGCGTATGATTGATTTGAGGCAAAGTATGATGAGAATCTTTTGAAGTATCTCCATGACCCGGAAAATGTTTTCCGACAGAAATTACCTTCATTTCCTCCAATCCATCGGAATAAGCCAAGCCTTTTTCAGCTACTAAATATTGATTTTCGCCAAAAGAACGTGTATTAATTACCGGATTCGCAGGATTTACATTTACATCCAATACCGGAGCGAAATTAATATGAACGCCCAATTCATTGCATTGTCTTGCAACTTCTTTCCCATATAATCGAACTAATTCGTTATCTTGAATCGCTCCAATCATCATATTTCTAGGGAAAAGTGGAGTATCTTTCAAGCGCATTGCTAATCCCCACTCTCCATCGAAAGAAATAAATAAGGGAATTCGACTGTTTTTTTGATAAAGGTTGATACTTGCAGCCTGATCACTCAAATTTCCCGATGAAAAGAGGATTCCTCCGATTTTTTGGTCTTTAATGTTATTGAGGATTCGTGTGTGATAAGTCGAACGAGGATCTGCAATGACCATAAATAACTGACCTATTTTTTCATCCAAAGTCATGGTGTCAAAAATAGAATCCACCCACTGATTCATCGCCTTTTGATCGACATTTTCGTAAAGATTTGGTTGTTTTTGAGCATTTAATTCGCAACAAAAAATAAAAAACACAAAGAGTATTAATACTATTCTCATACTTTCACAAACAGATTTATCCTTCCTCATAATAAGATGAATTTTCAACTTCTTTTACTTTTTTGAACAAATCAGACGCAAATACAAAATCATTTAACTCATTGTTAGATGAAGTCATAATTCCGTCTTTTGTTCCCTCCCACTCTTTTCTTCCTTCATTAATAAAAAGGATTTTCTCTCCAATATTCACAACCGAATTCATATCGTGAGTATTAATTACAGTTGTCATATTATATTCAATCGTAATATCATGAATTAGATCATCGATTAAAAGGGATGTTTTTGGGTCAAGACCTGAATTAGGTTCATCACAAAATAAATATTTTGGATTTAAAGCAATTGCACGAGCAATTGCCGCCCTTTTCATCATACCTCCACTGATTTCACCGGGAAATCGATTAGCTGCATCTTTTAGATTAACTCGTTCAAGACAAAAAGTTGCCCGTTTTTCCCGCTCTTTTTTACTTTCTTTGGTAAACATCGTTAAAGGAAAAATTACATTTTCCAAAACAGACATCGAATCGAAAAGAGCAGAACCTTGAAATAACATTCCCATTTCACGGCGCAACGCATTTAGTTCTTTTTTTCGCATGGTCGGTAAATTTCGATTGTCATAGAGAATTTCTCCTGAATTCGGGGACAAAAGACCTATCAAAATCTTCATAAAAACTGTTTTGCCCGAACCGCTTCGACCAATAATCAAATTGGTTTTTCCGGCATCAAAAGTTACGGACACACCCTTAATAACTTCCTTTTCATCGAATGATTTAATTACATTCTTAACTTCTATCATTTTCCAAGCATTAATTGTGTCATGACTAAATCTGTTGCAAGAATTAGCACACTACTCATTACAACTGAATTTGTACTTGCTTTTCCAACTTGCAAAGCTCCTCCTTTTACATTGTAACCATAATAGGAAGCTGTCGAAACAATCACAAACGCAAATACCATAGATTTTTGAATGGAATAGCCAATATAAGAAGGGTTGAACCAATACTGAATGCCATATTCGTATTTAGCTATTGTAATTATATCTGTAAACTTTCCAATAAAATATCCACCAAGAATTCCAGCAAACATACTAAAAATAACTAATACGGGAACAAAAGCCATAAATGCAACAATTTTAGGCAAAATAAGATAATTGGCCGAATTAACGCCCATTATCTCCAAAGCATCAATTTGTTCTGTCACTCGCATGGTTCCCATTTCAGATGCTATATTCGAACCGACTTTTCCGGCCAAAATCAAACACATAATTGTCGATGAAAACTCCAATAAAATGACTTCTCTGGTTATATAACCTACGGTGAAATCAGGAATAAGTGGCGATTGTATGTTGAGTGAAACTTGAATTGCAAGAACGGCTCCAATAAAAACAGAAATGAAAATAACAATCCAAAGAGAATCGACACCTAATTTATACATTTCTTTAAATGTTTGCTTAAAGAAAACACCCCATCTTTCCGGAAGATTGAATGTTCTAAACATCAATAAAGTGTACTCTCCAAATTTCCCTAATGCCTTTATCATATCCGAATTTAATAATAAAGTCACAAATGTAGTAAAATTTTAACGAATGGGGAAGAATGACGATTGCATTTGTTCTTTGTTTAACACTTGTCATTCATTCCCCAATTGTACTTCCACTCATTGGGGCTTATTCAAATTCTGCCCTGCGGACAGCATGCAACGCCTCAAAAGAATATTCAGTCAGGGTTCAAGCTTTGAATGATAGAATATTTCTAAAAAAGGGCTATCTTTGTTTCAAAAAATAAGCGATTCTAATGGAACAAATGATTTTACGCACCGAAGATTTAGTAAAAAGATACAGAAACAGAACTGTTGTTAATCATGTTTCTATTGATGTGAAGCAAGGGGAAATTGTTGGACTACTTGGTCCGAATGGAGCCGGAAAAACAACGACTTTTTACATGACTGTCGGATTAGTAACTCCGAATGAAGGGAAGATTTTTCTCGATGAAATGGAGATTACTAATTTTCCTGTTTATAAACGCGCTCAGAATGGAATTGGTTATTTAGCTCAAGAAGCTTCTGTTTTTCGAAAAATGTCGGTAGAAGATAATATTCGCTCTGTCTTGGAAATGACAAATAAATCGCAAGAATATCAAAAGGAAAAATTGGAAAGCTTAATTGCAGAATTCGGATTAGAAAAAGTTCGAAAAAATTTAGGCGATCAGCTTTCCGGAGGAGAACGGAGACGGGTGGAAATAGCTCGCTGTTTGGCAATTGATCCTAAGTTTATTATGCTAGATGAACCTTTTGCCGGAGTAGATCCGATTGCGGTGCAGGATATTCAACAAATTGTTGGAAAATTAAAACATAAAAATATCGGGATTCTGATTACTGACCATAATGTTCACGAAACACTAAGTATCACCGATAGAGCTTATCTTCTGTTTGAAGGGAAAGTTTTGTTTCAAGGAGTTGCGGAAGAATTAGCAGCAAATCCGATTGTAAGAGAAAAATATTTAGGACGAGATTTTGAACTGAGGAAAAAAACTTTATAAGTAAATAGGTAAGAAATTGTGTTTTGCTTTTTCGTCGAATGTTTCCGTTAGGAAACTACCTTTAGTAACCTGTGAGCTTGCTCACTGGAAAGGATACTATCCTCACTCTCCACTAAGCTTTCTACGGGAGCCAGCATGATACGCAAGTTGTTCTAAGTTCGCTTCCTAGCACAATAAGAGGTCGCTCAATTTCCAGTGAGTGAACTCACTGGTTACGAAACGAAATTTCCTAAAGGAAATAAGGAAATTAAACCGTCAGATTATCTTTGTTTATTCCGTATTTTTCTTCGCAATGATTATCTCCTGCGGGTTCAATATGAACAACAATATCATAAACATTTTCCACTGAATTTTTTATGCTATCCTCAACTCGTTGAGCAATATGATGCGCTTCTGTCAAAGGAAGATTTCCATCCACTTCAATATCCAAAACAATATTGTACATATTTCCTATTTGACTGGAACGAATGCGATGAGGATTACTTGCTCCGGAAACTTGTTCTACAGCTTTAATAATTTTCTTATAAACGGAAATATCCGCCATTCCATCCATTAAAACAACATTTGCATCCTTGAAAATTCCAATGGCAGAATACACAATATATAAACTGATCAGCAAAGCAATAATAGGATCAAGTATTGGTAATTTTAGAATAAAAGTAAAGCCCAATCCCAGCAAAACACCGGCAGAAATAATTACATCATTACGCATATTAACGGCATTCGCCTTCAACATAGATGAATCCACTCTTTTTCCTTGCTGAAATTGATAAAGCGCCAAAAGCAATTTCCCAATAATTGAAATAATAGTTACCCAAATAGCAATCATCGAAGGAAGTTCAGCCACATCGGGATGAATAATTCGATTTATCGAAGCAACAAACATTTGACATCCCATAAAAAAGATAACAAAAGAAAGAATAGTAGAAGCCACATTTTCGGCTCGCTCTTGCCCATAAGCATATTTGGAATTGGGAGGACGACTAACAATCGGAGTTGTAATCAAAATAATCAAAGAAGTAACTACATCAGCAGCCGAATCCAAGCCATCGCTTAAAACAGCTAAACTGCCGGAAAGAATTCCAACAATGATTTTCAACAATGATAAAAATGCATTTCCCAGAACACTAATCCAAGAAGTGCGAAGCATGATTTTTTTTCGATCCAGCATAACTTCACAAAAGTAAGCAAAATTTATGACTCAATCATAAAAACAAAATCTCAAACTTCGTCCATCCGCTTTCGGAATAAAACTTGAAGTTTATCTGATGATTTTTTAATATCTCGCGAACAATCATCAAGCCAATTCCTTGTCCGGAATTTTTTGTAGTGAAAAAGGGAACGAATAGGTTTTGTTTCACTTCTTCCGTGAATTCCGGTCCATTGTTCGAAATCGTAATTGATAACGGTTCCAATCGGGTTTCTATCCTAATTATGCCATCTTCTCCGATTGCTTCGTAAGCGTTTTTTATAACATTAAGCAAAACTTGTTCGATTTGTATAGCATCCGCGAGTGCGATACATTTTTCTTTACATAGTTGCAGGTCAAGTTTTATATTCCGGTTTTGACATTCGATACCGGTAAGTGCCTCAGCCGATTTTACCAATTCGTTTAAATCGACATGGGTTTTGTGAGGTTCCGGTAATTTTACGACTTGCGCAAAATTGCTGATAAATTCGCCCAAATGTCGGCACCGCTCCAAAGACGCTGAAACGGCCGATAATACATAAGCATATTTTTGGTCTACATTTTCTTCAAAAATATCCGATACGACACTCAAAGTCGGACTGATTGCTCCAATGGAGTTGTTTACTTCATGCGCCATCATTCGGATGATTCCTTCGTAGGAATTTTTCTCTATTTTCAATAATTCTTCGGTTAATTCTTCAATTAAGATGAATGGATGGTCAAAACCTCTGTCAATAAACGAAGAACGCACACACCGATAGGCAGTTATTCCCGATTCCCGGATGACAATATTATCTCCTTGTTGCAATTTGGCAAGAAAATGACGGATATTTATATTTGTATCTTTTATCTTTTTTCCTATCAATTCATTTTTATCCGAAACAGTAAGTAATTTCAATCCCGCCGGGTTAATTTCGGTTATATATTCGTCAAAATCCAGAATGATAACACCTTGCGGAGATGCTTGTATTAATAAATCGAGAAAGAGATTCTTTTCCCGTACCTGTACACGCTCTTCCTTCAGACTGTCTATCATTTTGTTGAAAACGACAATCAACTTGTTTGCTTCGCTATCCGGTATTAAACGCAAATGGGTTGAAAAATCTTGTTCTTGCAATAAAGCCATTCCGTCTGTAATGATTTTGTAAGGTCTTATTAAACGGCGATATAATGTGATAAAAAGAATAAGGGCTAACACGGCGACTCCTTCGACTAAATAAAATAGATTCGGATTCGTTTCTTTATATTGGATTCCGAAAAAAGCCAACGCTCCGAAAATGATTAAAGCCAGCAGCCAAAATATAAATTTAGATATCATGAATCCTTATTGTAGTGTTATGTTAATTATAAAATGACGGTTTTTTGAGTTTTTAATAAAATACAGATAAGCAAGTTATAATTGGCTAATGCCGAACGTTGTTTCTTAATTCTTACTTTTTAATTCTTAACTTAACAGTAGTCTATTTGATGTTTTTCTAATTTCCGGTAAAGTGCTTGACGGGAGATTCCGATTGCTAATGCCACTTTTGATAAATTATTTCCATAAAGTGTCATGGTTTTTACAATCATGTTACGTTCCATTTCTTCCAATTGAGAAATTGATTCCGGCAACTTGCTGTTAACAGAGCTTAGAGGAATGTATTGCTTCTTAAAATCGCTGTCCGAGATGATTTTTTTGCCGGAAACAAGCATTGTTTTTTCGACTAAGTTTTTCAATTCGCGGATATTACCCGGATAAGGCAGGCTTTGCAAAAAAGAAATGGCTTCCGAACTTATTTCGATAGAACCGAGTCCGTTTAGTTCTTGTTGCTTCTTTACAAAGAAATCGACAAGCAAAGGAATATCGTCAATCCGTTCACGCAATGCCGGAACATGTATTGAGATTAGATTAATCCGGTAAAACAAATCTTCCCGAAAAGAACCTGCTGCTACCATATCTGTTAAATTCTTATTTGTCGCGCTGATTATACGCACATCCACCTGTTTGGTTTTGCTGTCGCCCAAAGATTCGAAAGTTTGGTCTTGCAAAACCCGCAACAATTTAACTTGGCTGGCGGCATCCAAATCGCCAATTTCATCCAAAAATATACTTCCTCTATTCGCCATTTCAAAACGCCCGATTCTATCGTAGTGCGCATCCGTAAAAGCACCTTTTTTGTGACCGAACATTTCGCTTTCGAAGAGAGATTGAGAAATTCCCCCTAAATTCACTTTTACGAAAGCTGCGTTTTTTCGTTTACTGCTTTCATGTATGGCTTCCGCGATAAGCTCTTTTCCGGTTCCGCTTTCTCCGGTAATTAGGACAGCTGCATTGGTTTGAGCCACTCGTTCAATGGTTGTGAATACCGCTTTAAGCAAAGGCGATTTGCCGATTATTTTATCTGATTGAACAGTGCTTTTTCCCGAATAGGAGTTTTCCTCTTTTTCTTTATTGTTCAATGACAATGCTGTTTGAATGGTATTCAGAAGCGAAAGATTATTCCAGGGTTTAGAGATGAAATCAAAAGCGCCGGCTCGCATTCCTTCAACAGCAAGGCTTATGGAACCCCATGCGGTAATCAAAATTACCGGAACATCCGGACAGAAAATTTTGGTCTGCTTCAGCAAAATCAATCCTTCTTCTCCACTTGTACCGTGGCTGTAGTTCATATCCATAAGAATTAGCTGAGGCGTTTGATTCCGAATAAAATCAATCGCGTCTTTGGGATTGGAAACGGATGCAGTTTCGTAGCCGGCGTGTTTCAGAACCACTTCCAACGAAATTCTTATTGCGCTATCATCATCACAGATTAATATCATCGTTTTCAAAATTCTTCGTTTTTCCTTCTATGCGTTTTATCTCCTTGTCAAAGTCAGATTCAAACAGACAGTCTTGAATGGGGCGATATTTTTCAAATTCATTTTCCGCATGTTGTTTGGCAAGAGCTGCGGTAATTTTGCCTGCATTCTGCAATAAATCGCTCCCATTTGCCTGTAAAATCAAATCCAAATGCTTTGCCCAATCAGACATGGAGAGGGGAACTTGTCGTTTTGCATATTCTTCGGCAAAATCCAAATAACCGTTGACAATACGCCCGAGAGATTCCAATTCTGTTTCAGTGAGATAATTTTTAGCTATCGTCACATCTGTTTTTATAATTTTCCTGCTTGGACTTTTCTCCCATGAAGTCAATCCCATGCTTTCTTTATTATGGTCGGCTCGTGTGTAAATCAATTCGGCAGCAGTATGTTTATGCACCGCATAGTGCATTTTGTTTTGAACCTTTGCAAAAAACTCTTTAGTCGTGGACGATTCCGGATTATAATCCATTGCAGTAGAGTATATATCTGTAATTTTCTGATAAAATCGCCGCTCTGACAGACGAATTTCCCGAATTTCTTCCAAAAGTCGCTCAAAATAATCATCATCAAAAAAAGCACCGTTTTCCATTCTTTTTCGGTCTATGATATATCCCCGCAATGTAAAATCGCGTAAAATCGCTGTTGCCCATTGCCGAAATGCCGTTGCTCGCTTGGAGTTTACACGATAGCCTACAGCGATAATCAAATCCAAATTATAATGTTTTATCGTTCTACAAACTTCGCGATTACCTTCTTGTTGAACTACCGAGAAATCCTCGGTAGTTGAAACTTCATTTAATTCGCCCTCGGCATAAATATTTTTGAGATGCAAACCAATATTATCGGTTGAGGTATCGAACAGTAATCCTATATTTTTTTGCGACAACCAAATGGTACCATCCTGCACACGTACTTCCACACCATCGCCTTTCGATTGATAGGCAAAAGTCAGAAATTCAGCAGTACTGTTGCGAATTTGTAAAGGTTTCTTTTTAGACATACCGTTTTTGTTGAATATATTTTAAATTCCTTATTTCTTTGGCAATTTTTTTGTTGCCTTCTCAATTTGCTTTTCTTCGTTTGCAGCACGTCTTTCAACCTTTTTGACATCTTCTGCAACTGGAAGTTCTTCTGGTTTGATATTTCGTTGTCCCAACATATTACGAACACTCTTATTGTTCTGAATATGTTCCGTAGTGATTGATTGTTCGCCCATCAGGTCTTTGTTTTCTACATTGTAGTTGGTCATTTCTGTTGCAAGATTTTTAGCAGCAATAGTCAATGTAGGGAGAAAGTCAGCCAGAGGGCGATTGGCGCTCACTCCCAAACGTTTTTTCATATCGTCAGTGGTATGCCCACCAAAGAGCGCAGTATCACCTTTGGAACGAATTCTTGCAAAACCTTTATCGTCTACTCCGCGCTCATAAATATTTTGCGAAAGCTGTTTCTCTGAAACCCTCAATCTATCCCTTGCTTCCAAACGTGAAAGTAGGAGCAAACGTTCTTCAATTAGTTCGGCTTTGCGGGTCTGTACGGCAAAATAACTTTGTGCAAAAGCAATTTCTTCTTTTTTAGGGTCGCCATTTTGTGCAATCAGGTAACAAGCATAGCGGGTAAGCATAAAATCTCCTACTTTGCGCTTAGACCCACTTCCAAGTTCGACCATTTTCGTGACCTCACGAAAATGGTCATCGACTTTGACTCTCTGTGTTTTACAGGATTCAACAGCACGTTGAATGGCTACAGTAAAATTTTCCCATCGGGTATATCCCAATACTTGTTGCAATTCTCGGGCAAACCAAACCTCAACTTGTTCGGTATTATTTTCGCTATTAATATGATGTGCTATATCATCAAATAACGATTTGTATTGCACAATACGTAGCTTATCCATTGTTTTTTATTTTTATGCATAATTGACAAATGTACAATTTATTCTACCATTTATTGATAATCAACAGCGAGTTTTTTATCTTCTAAAAAATCATGCAACGTGAGACTCCTTATTTGATAATAATACGACCACAGTAAAAACATCTGATTGATGTATTCCCGCCGAGCCTCGTCCTTTGCTGTTTGCGAATCATTCAGATTTAAAATATCTATTTTGCCGAGGATGAATGCTTCGACTGACGCATTGTAACGCTTTTGTGCTATTTCATCGGTTTCGCGGGCGAGGCGAAGTTGCTCCGGCTGATTGTTGAAATACTGCACCCGAAGAAAAATATTCTGATTGAAATCAATTTGCTCTTTTTCGGTTCTCGATTGTACGACTTCCCGGTTGGCTTCGGCCACTTTCACCCGACCTTTTCCTTTTCCCCAGTCTAAAAGCGGAACACGTAACCCGACGGTAAGGATTTGGTCGCTTCTCCAGTTGCTTCGGTTGAGCACATCCTGCAAACGGTCTTCCTGTCCGGACATCCCAAAGGAAGCGAATAACTTGACATCCCACCGGTCGGCTTTGGCCTGACTGACATTTCTTGAGGCTTCCAGCATTCTTCTTCGTATATTTTGAGTGAAAGCATTGTTTTCTAATGTCATAGACAATACTTTCAGGTATGATAATTGGGGTATATCCTGGGTTATAAACTCCGGGATAACCGGCTCCAAAATAGCTTCTTCTCCAAATCCAAGAAACGAACGCAATTGAAACATCCTCGCATTGAACGAAGCACGGGCATTGGTAAGGGTCGATTCCGCTTTAAATAGCGAGGCTTTCATTTGCAATAAATCAACTTCTGAGAGCTGACCTCTTTCGTGCCGGGCTTCCGATATAATATACAATCGTTCGGCATTGTCGCGGTTTTGTATCGCCATGTCCAGATTAATGCGTCCGAGTAACAGATTGAAATAATACTCAATGGTCGTAAGGGCTATTTCTTCCTGGTCGCTAAGCAATTTTTGTTGCGCTTCTTTGTACTTTACAGGCTCTATTCGTTGCAACCATTTGACGCGATTAAATCCGAAAACAGGTTGTTCGAGGGAAATCCTTGCCGGTATGGATTTATAATGGGTGTTTGAATTTTGTCCGTTTTGCCGCAGGCGGTCCAAGCTGCTCTCTATCCTTAATGTTCCTCCTGTCAGTGGAATATTCTGGTTGATATAGAGAGCTGCATCCATTTGATTATAATCGCTACTTACGTAATTATAAGACCCATCCGGATTTTGAATCGAGTTATACGATTTGGAATAATGCGGCAGCGTTGTATTCAGAATTACTTCGGGCAGCAATTCGGTTTGATAGGTTTTGTATCCCCAATACGCGGAGACAAACTCATTCTGAGCGACCACAGCGTCCACCGATTGCGAAACGCCCGTTTTTATCGCCTCGTTCAAGCTGATGCGAATTGTATCCTGAGCATTCACTGTTTGGCCAAACCATACAACACACAGCGCAGCAAGATATTTCATCCATTTATTCATCACGCAATGCTTCGGCAGGTTGGATGCTGGATGCTTGTTTTGCCGGATACCACACGGCGATGACCGATACAATAGCAAGAAAAGTAAACATAATCGCGAAATTGATGATGTTTTGTTCCTTTCCGATTCCCCAAGCTTCTTTATTTAGGGTAGGAATTCCCAAAGATTGGAGTGTCTCCGTATTGCCGAAGTTCAGACAGATAATTGTACCGATAATACTTGCAATAAAGAGTAACATTATCGTTTCAAGAATAACCATTCCCTGAACTTTCCTTTTGGAAGAGCCTAAGGCAACGCGCAATCCCAATTCGCTTCTACGGCTTTGTATGCGGAACCAGAAACTACCCAATATTCCCAGAAATATATTGACAACAAGAAATAAAGTTATTGCAAAAGCGCTATTTATTTGATTCCTTGCTCCCCAATCGGAGTCAGCCTGAGCTTTCATATCTTTGACAGGTACAACGAAAGCCAGAAAGTAAGGACCTATAGAAAGCTGTTCGCGCATATCTTCGGTAAATCTTTCTATGAAATTCTTATCCGCTTCCGGTTTTACGCGTACTGTTATTTGAATTTCATTCAACTTCACATCCCCTCGTTCAAGAGGCAAAATGATATTACTCTGATTGGGTTGGAAATATGGGTCTTTTATTACCGCAGTCCTTCCAATTACCTTATGTGTGCTTTTTCGTGCATCCCACTCGTTATCATAACGCAACGTATGTACTTCAGAAATAGGAATTAGATGCTCTCTCTCATGATAGCTTCCGAATAGATTATCGCTGAAAGAGCTGATGATAGCATTGTCCTTAGTGGCATTGTCTGTCCAATCAAAAATTTCTCCGTCCACTTTTATTCTGAATACGTCAAAAAACTCTGTTGAAACATACCTCTGACGTAAACCTACATTTACGGAGTCGGAATTCATCTTGTAACTGCTTATGGTTGTGCTGCCTCCGTAAGGAACTGCGGCTCGTGCGAAGGCTACATTTTCAATGTCGGGATAACGTTTTACCCGCTCCATAAAGGTCATGGCAAGAGCATACTTGTCTACTTCCTCCTGATTTTCTGCCGAAGGATTTTCCATCATCTGAATCATATAAACATGGTCTATATCAAATCCTTGTGGACTGTAATAGTTGCGTAACATCGGATATAAGTAATCACAGCAAAACCACAGAATACAGAAAATGATAATATATTCCACTACTAACCAAGCGTTTATTTTGCGTTCGTTCCAACTGATTTTAAAAATATGTCGTATCATAATTACCGGTCGTTTTTATTTAAAGAGTTTACAATAGTCATTCGTGATGCTTTGAAAGCAGACCATCCCGCCGAGAGCAAGTTTAACAGGAGGCAAACGATAAATACCGCGGCAAATACGCCCGGAGATAATAAGGCATTCAGCGGAATGTCGCTTCCTTCCGGCACTTTAAGCAGCCAGGTTTTTAACCAGCTAACTGCGACGTAAGAAAGAAATAGTCCGATAATACCTCCAATAAGAGAAGTAATCATATTTTCATACAATACCTGTATCAATATCACGTATTTTTTTGCTCCAAAGGCTTTGCGTATCCCAATTTCAGCGATACGTTTCTTTATTCTGGAAAGGCTAAAACCTGAAAGATTTAATGCTGGTATAATAAGTAAAATAAGAAAAATGATAAGGCTTCTTCGGTTTTCTATTTTAACTGCTTCTGCGATCTCTTGCTCATTATTTCCCCAAATATCCATGGTGTTTACTTTCTGATTTTCAGGACCCTTCAGATACAGTATCCAAGGATGATTATCGATAGCATATTTTCTTTCGACATCCCGTACTTCGGATATAATTTTCGGAAAATCGTCTTTATTTTTTGCCATCAAAAGTACTTGTCCGCCATGCATACCACCTAATGAAGTGTATGGAATCCATATATCACCTCCGGCATGTTTGAATACAGGAGATACATCTTTTACAATACCGGTCACTTTAAGTTTCAGAAAAGAAGCAAGTACGATTGTTCTGCCAAGTGCTTTTTCTCCTTTGAAAATCTTTTTTGCCGTACTTTCCGATATTACGGCATTGGCTATGCCGGATTTGAAATCTTCTTCTGAAAAAGCATTCCCTTCTATAAAATCAAAGGAGAAAATCTTCCAAAAAGAAGCATCAATAGTTCTTGGTCTACACATCTGATAGTCAGAAAAACCTTCCGCATTGACAGGCAGTTGTATAGCTTGGTTACCATCCATGAACGAAACATATTCAGGTGTTTTAAGTTTTGAAAGGTATTCATCCACGAAATTTTTAGTAACACTGCCACCACGCATACTCCCTTTAGTAGTATCTCTTTCGGACTGATAGGTTATATATAAAGTCCGGTCGCGGTTGATTTCCGGCGCCATACTGAGGGTTTTTACTTCATCGGTCACAATAATTGTCATAATCATTGTGATAGCCAATGCCGTCCCCAATATGGATATAATGCTGATAAACTTATTCTGTTTCAGCATTTGCATTGCTTGTTTGAAATATATTTTATACATCTTTAATTAGTTGAGAGTTGAAAATTAATCGAGAACTGAAATTGTTCATTTTCAATTCTCCATTCATTATTGAATTCTTCTTCCGTCGAAAAAACGCACAATCCGTTGGGTTGCTTTCGCAATGTGTTCATCGTGCGTTACCATTACAATGGTTGTTCCTTCGCGATTGAGTTCGTGCAGCAAGCCCATGATTTCTTCCCCCATTTTACTATCGAGATTTCCGGTTGGTTCGTCTGCCAGAATAATTTTCGGATTACCGATAATTGCCCTTGCGATTGCCACGCGCTGGCATTGCCCTCCCGAAAGCTGCGAAGGAAAATGTTTCATCCGATGAGACAATCCGACTTTCGCAAGCACTTCTTTTGCCAACTTACGACGGCCTTTCTCTGTTGATTTGCGATACAACAAAGGCAATTCGACATTATCCAATACATTCAGGGAATTTACCAAGTGGAAACTTTGGAATATAAATCCGAGGGTTTGGTTTCGGAATTCAGCCATTGTCCCGTCTTTCATCCGGTTTGTTTCGATGTCGTTGATGCTTACTGTTCCTTTATTCGGAATATCGAGTAATCCCATAATATTGAGCAGTGTACTTTTCCCGCAACCGGACGGGCCCATTACAGAAAGAAATTCGCCTTCTTCCACTTCGAGATTGATTTTCTCCAAAGCGATTGTTTCTACGTCTTTTGTTTGATATACTTTCGTAATATCTTCTAACTTGATAATTGCCATAATTTTTATCGTTTTATTTTTATTGTTTCTTTACTTTTATATTTCTCCATGTCGGATAAAATGACTTTGTCTCCTTTACTAAGTCCGCTGACCACTTCGATGTAATCGTAACTGCATTCTCCCAAACTTACTTTTCGTTTTTCAGCGTGATTTCCATTGATTACCCAAACACTATACACTCCTTTTCCATATTTGGCAAATTCCTTTTCGAACAGAATACGCAAAACGTCTTGCTTTCTGCCATATAATACATGTACATTGGCAGATAATCCGCTACGCAGTTTTGGGTTTTTCGAGTCGTCCGGAATAATTGTAAATTGTATAATCCCGTTTTTTATCAATGGTTTAATATTGTTGACTGTTCCTGTCATTTTTTCGTCTCCGACTTCGAGCAACGCTCTTGAGCCTACGCTTAGTTTTTCGCGGTGTCCGTCCGAAATTTCCGCGTCAATTTTAAAACGGGATAAATCAGATACAATTGCGACCTCCGAACCTTGTGTTATTTGTGCGCCTATTTGATTATTGATAAATGTCAGAGTCGCCTTTTGGGGAGAAAGAATCCGGGCGTCTTTCAACAAACGGGCATTTTCTCCTAATATTTTCTCGAAAATATTCAGTTCTAATTTTTGAATATTTAATTCCGCCTCCGCGTTTCGTTTTTCGTTTTCAATCTTTTGGTCCAATTGCTGTAATTCCAATTTTGCCTCATTATAAGCTAATTGGGCGCGCTGTTGTTTATCCGTCGTTCCGGCTCCGATACTGACTAAGTAGTTTTCGCTTTCCAAATCATTTTCCAACTGCTTGACTCGCATGTCTTTGATTTGTTTTTGCATTGTCAGTTCAGATATCGTATTATCATGTCTGACTTGCAATTGGATGAGTTTACTTTTCATAATTTCTCTTTCATCCAGTTTTTGTTTGTATTCCGTTTCAACAGATTCCAAATCCAGTTTGAGCAAAGGCTCTCCTTCGAATACCGTATCGCCCGGATTTTTATAGACTTCCAATATCCGGCTGTTGATAGGGGAAACAACAATCGTTTCGATTAAAGGAGATAGCTTACCCGAAGCAGCAACCGCGATTTCGATGTTTCCCTGACTCACTTCTCCTATGCTTGTTGCGCTTAAAGAGATGCTGTCTTTCACGAATTGAGAGAGGATGCTGAAAAACAGGATTATGACTACTCCGGCTATCCCGAATGGTAGCAGTTTTTTCAGTATTCGTTTTCTCTTTACACTTTCCGGAATTTCTCTATCCATTGTCCTACTATTGTTGTTTTTTTGTTTGTGATAAACAATTGAAATGCCAAAGTGATATGTTGCTTATAAATAATTAGTTACAGTTTTGCAAAGTGTATTGAAAGCGGACAATTTTGTCCGAAAACGGACAGAAAAGCAAGAGGGGTCGCAGCACTTTGTCCGCAGGACAGAATGTGCATAACCCCCAATCGCTACGCTTCATTGGGGGTTAAGCACATTCTGTCCTGCGGACAAAGCGCTACCAAGAAAAACAATAACATCTCTAAAAAAAATAACCAAATCCATTAATAATCAGAATTTAATGTCTATCTTTGTCCCCGTTTTTATTGACAATATAAAGTCTAATTTATTAATTAACAATTTTTATTAACAAAATGAGTGAAGAACTAAACAAAGAACAACCAGCAGAAGTGGTTGAAGTTCAACAAGAAGTTGCAACTCCGGTTGAAGCTCCTAAAGCAGAAAAAGTACAAGCTCCTAGCGCTGATTTCGATTGGGATGCTTATGAAAAAGGTGAAACTTATGGAGACATAAGTAAAGACAAATTGATCGAAACTTACGATCAATCTTTGAGCAAAATCAACGATCGTGAAGTAGTAATTGGTACTGTAACTTCTTTAAACAAAAGAGAAGTAGTTATCAATATTGGTTACAAATCCGACGGTGTTGTTTCAATGACTGAATTTCGTTACAATCCTGAACTAAAAGAAGGTGACGAAGTTGAAGTATATATTGAAACTCAAGAAGACAAAAAAGGACAATTAATCCTTTCTCACAAAAAAGCACGCGCAACTCGTTCTTGGGATAGAGTAAATGCTGCTTTAGAAAACAACGAAATTATTAAAGGTTACGTTAAATGTCGCACAAAAGGCGGTATGATTGTGGATGTATTCGGTATCGAAGCTTTCTTGCCGGGTTCTCAAATTGACGTTAAACCAATTCGTGACTACGATGTATTTGTAGATAAAACAATGGAATTCAAAGTTGTTAAAATCAACCAAGAATTCAAAAATGTGGTTGTTTCTCACAAAGCGCTTATTGAAGCTGAGTTAGAACAACAAAAGAAAGATATTATCTCCGGACTAGAAAAAGGTCAAATCTTAGAAGGTGTGGTGAAAAACATCACAACTTATGGAGTATTCATCGATTTAGGTGGCGTAGACGGTCTAATCCACATTACTGATTTAAGTTGGGGACGCGTTTCTCATCCGGAAGAAGTAGTAACTTTAGATGACAAAATCAGTGTTGTTATTCTTGATTTCGATAACGAGAAAAAGAGAATTGCTCTTGGCTTGAAACAATTAACTCCTCATCCTTGGAATGCTTTAGATGAAAATCTAAATGTAGGCGATGTAGTAAAAGGAAAAGTGGTTGTTATGGCTGATTATGGCGCATTCATCGAAATTGCTCCGGGCGTTGAAGGTCTTATCCACGTTTCAGAAATGAGCTGGACTCAACACTTAAGAAGTGCTCAAGATTTCATGAAAGTAGGAGACGAAGTAGAAGCTGTTATCTTAACTTTGGATCGCGAAGAAAGAAAAATGTCTCTTGGTATCAAACAATTGAAATCTGATCCATGGGAAAATGTTGAAACGAAATACGCGATTGGAAGTAAACACACAGCTAAAGTACGTAATTTTACTAACTTCGGTGTATTTGTTGAAATCGAAGAAGGAGTTGAAGGATTAATCCACATTTCAGACCTTTCTTGGACTAAAAAAATCAAACATCCAAGCGAATTTACTTCTATCGGAGCAGATATCGAAGTTCAAGTATTGGAAATCGACAAAGAAAATCGCCGTTTAAGTTTAGGACACAAACAAATGGAAGAAAATCCATGGGATGTATTCGAAACAATCTTTACTGTAGGTTCTATTCATGAAGGTACAATTATCGAATTATTAGATAAAGGAGCTGTAATCTCTCTTCCTTACGGAGTTGAAGGATTTGCAACACCGAAACACCTTGTGAAAGAAGATGCTTCTCAAGCTCAATTAGATGAAAAATTAAACTTCAAAGTAATTGAATTTAATAAAGATTCTAAGAGAATTATCCTTTCTCACAGCCGTATTTTCGAAGATGAACAACGTGCTGAAGCGAAAAAAGAAAATGCTTCTACAGAAAAGAAAACAACTAAAAAAGCGAAGAAAGAAGAAACAATTCAACAACCGGCAATGGAAAGAACTACTTTAGGTGATATTTCCGAATTGGCTGAATTGAAATCTAAAATGGAAGGAAACAAAGAATAATTCTTTCTATTTGAATATTATTAAAAGCCGACTTTATGAAAGTCGGCTTTTTTTATGAAGAGGTCGAAGACCTAAAATATCTAAGCACAGGGTTAGCGAAGCGCGACCCTGTGTATTATGAATACCACCCAACACCAAATCCTGAAAGGATGTAATAAAAGTGGAATAATTCATTGATATGTCGTCCTTTCAGGACTTTAGAATTGGACGGCGACATTATTCACAGGGTTGCTTCGCTAACCCTGTGCTTAGATATTTCAGGTCTTCGACCTGCATTGAATCTCCTCACTTAAAACTTATTACTTACAACTCATAACTTATAAAAAAGTCTACGGATTTAAGGGATAGTATGAATAGAAAACACTATTTTTGTTTTGTTATATAAATCTAAACTTCTTATTTTCATGAAAAAACAATTATTGAAGAAATCCTTTCTTGCGATTTTATCTATCGCAATTTTCTTTTCCTGCGATTGCACAAGCGAAAAAAACGCCTTTCAATCGGTAGATTATGTGAATCCGTATATGGGAAATATCAGTCACATGCTTGTGCCAACTTATCCGATTATTCATCTTCCCAATAGTATGCTGCGTGTTTATCCTGTGCGCTCAGACCATACAGGAAATCGGTTAGACGGCTTACCTCTTATGGCAATTAATCACAAAAGGCCTTCCATATTTAATTTC
>JGI996J12353_1000010_pt1 | contig 80684 bp, 80 predicted proteins | sample IntmicLarv5ML5BL_FD_12353 | JGI IMG/M metagenome (IMG submission 12353) | reverse complement strand
ATTGATGTGGCTGGGAATGTATAATTGATACCTACTGTTTGGTGCTGGTAAGGGTAATAACCATAAAAATTAAGTTCTTTTCCCTCTGATTTCTCAAAGAAAGAAGTCGATTTTCTTTCATCTCGGGCATTAATTTTAATGTTCGCATTGCGATAGTTGTAAGGATTGTGGGCATGGGCATTTCCGACAGGTTGATAATATTTACCCTCTTCATCCAACGTTCCATCACCCATGACACGTCTGAATGGAAAACATTTTATATATTGTTCAGCATCCTCTATACTTTTGGCACTGTTCAAATAATCATACACATTATCACTCTCTACTGTAAAAACTCCGATGTCTGCATAGTTTTCTTCCCACACTACATCTTCCCATGTAGATCGAGTCTTGATATCGTTTTCACTATTCAAGTCCATACCTACCCATGGTCGTTTGGCTATTTTTACCAAAACACCTTGGGCTGTAACACTGTCTTGTATAATTTCTTCTTGTTGAGCACGTGTCACAACAATGTCAAATTCGGGAGGGCTAAGTAGCATCACATTATTTTCGTCTTCGATAGGAGATGGTAGATTCGGATTTGTTATATCATGATCTACACATGAACAGCACAAGCTTATAAGCAAGTACAGTAAATAAGTCTGCAGACTGTATCTTTTTGTCATTTGTTTTTTATTTTAGTATTCCACCAATACTACCTCCCTCTTTAAATGAATCGAAAGTAGCCTGATATATATTCCAAAGGACACCGTTTTCATCATCATGATGATCTGGATCTCCTTGATTTAATAGGCAATTGAATGTAAGCTCTATTGATCTGTTTTCGTCGTATTCGAGATTCAGCTTCGATAATTCATCCGTCAAATTATACCACCTATTATTAAGAGCAATTTCGAAGCTCACAACCACATTGTCTGGTTTAAACCCTGCCCGATTGATGGCATCGATAGGGAAAAGCAATGTGGTGAGTTCAGGTAGCAGCTTCTCTGTTTTGCTAAATATATCGTATTGCTCTTTTCTTTCTATGCGTACAGTGTCTTTTTCGTTAAGGAATGTCCATTCATCTGTTAGTAAATTAAATGTAGCTTTCGGATACTCAACCGTGTATCTTATTCCAAGACAAGTTACCACATTTTCCGTTTCGTTTCTTAATTTGAATGCTATCTTGCAGAGCTTATGCTTAAAATCAAGATGCAAGTTGGTTGCATTTGCAGACCTTGTTTGATCCTCTGCTGAGGCATAGATAAAGTCAACAAGAATACCTTTCTTTTGCTCTAATTTAAAGGCTACCTCTCCATCGTCTGAAATGGTGTAGTAATCGTTTGCATTCTCCAAAACCGGTGCGTAAGCATATATATCAAAGTTTGATGTTTTGTCCCAATAAGCAGCCGGATCAGATGTTTTGTACCAAAATAGGGGATTCCCATCTATATCTTGCTGTCCACTATCGTATAAACTGAGTTGATAAATAGCATTTTTCAAAACAGGAGTGGTGGTTCCAGAGAAAGTCTTATTGACAAACACACCAACTGTATCGGGTACTGCTGTTAAGTTGCTGTAGCTATCCGATTCACTTCCGGATCTTGTGCTCAAAGCAGTAAAGCCAAGTTCTCCGGCTGGCAGTGGCATTGGAGTCGGTTTATCTTCCACCCCATTTTCGGCTTCACATCCGGTGAGGAAGAACAAACTTCCCCAAAAGATACCTATTAATATAAGTGTTTTCATTTTCATTAATCTGTTATATCAATCTCTTTAGCAACATTATATACATCCCAATCTTCCAAAGTTGCTGTAAAAATGATTGGTAGTACATCATCAATATGCAAACGTAATACAGTTATATAACCCGCTTTGGTCATTATTTTGGCATTTGGGTCATAGTGATGCTTGAATGTGACCTCTTTAGGATTGGGGTCTTCTTCAAAGTGCAATGTGAGCATCTCAATTTCACAATCGGGCAATGTCCACCAATCGTTGTCAGTGATGTGCGTGACTTCCAATGCTTCAATCGTGCTTAGTTTTTTATCACCTAATTGAGTTAAGGTTAATGGTGAGCTTGGATCATTTTTCCATTCGCCTGTCGCCACATTGAATTCATCTTGAATTTTATCCAGATGCACATCTAATTGTGTAATTGTAAAACCTTCCGCAGAAGATTTTTCCATATCATGTATCAATTCTACTCTAATTCTTGATAGTTGGTGTTTGAATATGATTTTTGGAACAATTACTGATTCGCCACTAAAATACACTTCTTCAGACTCTCCCCATAGGAAATCCTCTTCAGGCAGTCCACCCGAACTCATAGCAAATGAAATGACTTCTGTTGGTGCTTGGGAATCAAGGTAGTAGGCTGTAAATTTGTGGTGTTGTCCCACTCGCCAAAATCCCATTTCCCAATTCGGATCTAAATCGTCCTCTTCGCGACCAAAACGCTCTTTACTTGAATAATTACCGTATGTGAAAGCAAGTCCAACACCAGAAGACGGGAAGTTTACATTGTCAGGCATAAAACGATCTCCTTGCCCAACTCCGGGGCTTGGCTTGGCGAATCCGAAAACGTAAATTTCATCTCCGGTGGTAAATGCTGTTTTCCCTTCAGTTGCTCTGGTAACTTGTATTTGTTTTGTTTCTGCCATCAATTCGCTGATAGCTGCCGATGAAAATTTGGGCATTTCTTCCGTTTCGTGGCAAGCAACCAATAGAAGGAGCAATGAAAAACAATATGTTAGGATATATTTCATTTTTGTTCATTTTTTAGTTCTAAGGAATCAACAACTCCACTTCTCCAATAAATAATTCTTCTTGCCAAGGTTCGATGATACCATCAATTCGGTCAATTACATCTGCGTTAAACTCAATAGTATAACAATATGATTTCCCGGGCTCCCATTCTTGTATCTTGGGTTGCGACAATGGGATATTGTACGTATTTTCAGAGCCATTAGCGAAAACCTTGATTTCCAACGCAACATTTTCGTTGGCCAAATATTCTGAGCTCAATGGCGGTACAAGCAAGTAATAGTCGAGACCCAAATCTCGATCATAGTAATTTTCCGAAGGTATTGCTGCTTCTATATCACTGTAGTTGTATTTTGGTTCGACAGGGATGTATTGCTGAATTGGCGTTTGACCCACTGGAGTTCCGGCAATTGTGGCTGCTTCGATAAGTGTTAGATCTTCATCGCCCCCTTCAGGGATGAAAGAACCACTGCTTATGGGGTTTATTGTTCCTTCCCATACAATATTTTTCAATACAACGCTAGTTAGTACTATTCCATTCACACTCGGATTTTTTATTGCAAAATGCACACGTGCCATTAAATGTTTTAAGGGAACAATGGTATTGTTGGGTGCGGTACTTTCAGATTCGGGAGCTCCTGCTATGACCGAGATCTTTTTTGTTCCGGCAATATAATCGGGATATTTGCTGTTCGTTGTTCTGTTCACAGGAATACTTGTTGGTGTTGCTCCAATAGTGTGTGGATAATAGAGAAATACAGATAGATAATCGTTGATAGGGTAACGGCAAGGCTTCCCGTCTGACCCATCCTCGAATCTTAATTCTCCGTTATTATTGGTTCCTTTTCTATTTTCTATGTTCATATAGAAATTTCCGGGCACGACGCTACTCCATAAGATGGCAGCATCGTTGTATGCATGTTCCACAGCAAATAATCCGTAGTTGTCATCTTCCGGAGCCGATGTTGGGTCACCGGCAGCACGGGTTATGCCAATAATTAATGGATCACCTATCTGTGTGTCAGGATCCGGCGATATATTATCTTTGTCGCAAGCTGTAAGTATTGCTAATAGACCGACTATTATGTACAGATAACGTATTTTCATCTTCCTTCCTTTATTAATTAACAATATCCTCATCCGGCCAGCCTACAAGACTTGCACCTAATACAATTCTGTTTCTTTCGAAACAGAGGTTAATCGTGTACTTATTGCCTGCTTTTGTACTTGTGCCATCTATATTCTCGATGAGAAATTCTTCCCATTCGCGAACGTTTTCTGTTTTTTTGTCAAGAGTTTCATCTACATAAGTGGCTTTTAGTCTGATTGTTATAGCATTGAATCCGGGCATTAAATAAAAATTGCCAAGCGGTTTGGCATTTGCTTCAGTAATGTCAATTTTTCCTAGCAGCACGATTTCCGGGGATGGAACTGTAGCTACTATGGGCGTTGCTGGAGGGCTTTCAGCAGTATAACCGCTTACCTTATATTGCCCCACGCCTATGCCTCCATGATTCCAAGTTAACTTTTCAGGAAACCATTTCCATTGATCATTTTTATCTGAGCTAATACTTATTTCGATGTCTTTTACATTGACAAACTTGCTGTCAGACTCTTTCATGCTAATACCACAATATCCTTTAAATTCCAACTTTGCAAGTTGATGAGTAAATACTAATGGATCTGAGAAGTGAGTATGTTCATTGCCTTCGATAATTGGCGCACATTGTATGTCTACAAGCCCAGCTATTGCAGGAGCTACATTAAATGACTTCCATGCTGTAGGAGTTGCGCCCGGAATACTTGCCGGTGAAATGCCGACTGCATATACCGGTGCTGCGTACTCTGGGTACACCTCTCTTGTATTGTATTTGGATTTGCCTACATTATAATCATCAATCATGCCTTCGGGAAAACGATAGACATAAGGTTCTGTCGGATTGTCGCCAAACCCCGGAGCGTCAAATTTGGATGATTCCCAAAATATGAAGATCGGTTTGTTTGAATTGTTGTCTCCGCCTGTGCGTGTGTTCAATTGCATATAATCCATACCAACTTCATTTGACACATCATGGTTTTCCTCGCACGAGAAAAATAATGCTTGTATCAAGAGTAATGTTATATATAGCAATTGCCTTTTCATTCTTTTCTATTATTCTACTTCAATAGTGGTTGTTTTTCCTTTTATCCAGTCGGTGGTTACCGAATTAACCAACATATAAGCCTCTTGGGGGTATACAACTCCGGGAGGGGTAAATTCTGTTACATTCAATATGTAATAGTGATTTCTGTTAAGATTATAACACAAATCATCATCTTCATCCGCTTTTTCCGGTTGGCTGATAAAAGTGGCATAATAGCCGTAGCCTTTTTCGTAGGGAATGAATGTTCCATCAAATGGAGGATTCTCCTCGTAATATTTTACGGCATTGTATGTGTAATATTTATGCTTTCCGTCACTTATCAGAACTGCATGAAAAGTTCCTGCTCCATTTGGATCATTGCTTGTTAGTAAGTCCATGTCGGCTTCTGTTGTGATTGTATGTTCTGTTGGTGGTATAGAATTGGGGTCACTTGTATGTATTACTGTCCCGGGTGTGTATTTTGCTGCTACTATTATCTTTGTATTAATCCCGTGTCTCATTGCAAGTGCATTATCATTATCCGTAATCGCATTTGTACTTACTGTATTTTCTAAGCAATAGCGAAAACTGGCGTAATGTTTATGTTTTCCGGTTATAATATCTATACCTTCATATTTTTCTAACCCGCCGTTGTGATAGGGATCATTCGTCCCATCTGGCAAATTAAAAGCATTGGTCGGAAATGCGTTTTCTGGAAGTACGCCAGGAACAGACGCGTCCGGAGCATAAATTGCAAAATCAGTTGAGGGATCTTGCTTGTAAAAATACCGCAGAGGGTTGAAACTATTCCCCGAATTATATGTGAGATATTCCTCCATTAAAAACTTTGAGTAGCTGGGATTCATTCCTGAAATAAAGTCGATGGATTTGCTGGTGTTGTTCAGCATGAAATAGATGTTTTTCTGATCGATAAAACCATCTATTTCATCTTTCAGTTTTACAAATTCCTCTCCATCTGGTCCGGGTGTATAGGTAAGCGCTACTTTTGCTACTACTCGGGTTAGCTCTAATTCTGTTTCCAACGGATTGTCCGGATCAGATGCCGCTTTTGTTATTTCAATAATTGGATTGTTGTTCAGCGTTAGTTGCCCAAACATTACAATACCTCGTCCGTTCACGTTTGCAAAGTCATCAATTACTTCTTTGTATGTGGTTCCCGATGATGTATATTTACCTTTGTTTGCCCTGAAACTGGTTATTTGTTCAGCCGACATATTAGCCCCTACAAAGATCTTTTTTTTACCAATCGTTGTTTTAATTGAGATTGTAAACTTATTGGTTGGAGCGAACAAGGATAAGTATTTTACTTTCGTCCAATCCAAATCGTCGTGTTCATCCAGATCAATCACAAAAAAAGTCAAGATACTAATTTCGTTTTCTCCCTTTGGCTCATCTCCGTCTAGAGTTCCGGATCTCAAACCTCCAAGTTCATCACTTTCTTCTAATTGTAGTTGAAAATACGCATCAACTTCTTCAGCTTGAACATCGGATTTGATAATGAAATCGTCGGAATCATTACTTGAACAGGCATACAATGTAAGCATACCCCAAAGTCCTAAAAGATATATGTAAAGTTTATAGTCCTGCATCGTTTAATCTAACAATCCAACCGTTTATATTTAGTTGTGTAAGTATATACGCATCCCCAGAAGGTGATGGAGACAAGAAAAATACAATTCGGAACAAGTCTTCATAATCCAAATAGGCCTGAGCCGACATCGTTTTTCCATTGGTTCCTTTATAATATTCACGTGTAAGAAGGAGATATTCTGTCAGATTAATATTTAGTATTTTAACACCTGTATTTTTGTTTGTGACTACAAAACGTGTGTTTTTATCAGCCATTAGCCGCAATGTATTCAATTCGGCTCTAGCTACTGACAGCATATTTTCATCACTTCTAGTATCTTCATTGTTGCTTACCAGTGCAGTCTCAATTAAGTAGGCATCATAACTGATTTGTGCATCGGGCAATAATTGGTTGTCATAATCCATGTATCCGTTATCTGCGATTATCTCGAAAGTATATTCATCGCTGTCAAGCGATTTTCCCGAAGTATCGTGCAAAACGGTAATAAGGGTGTTGGTATTTTTAGTTAATTCGATTGATAAATGGGTATATTCTGATTTTTTCACTTCGGCATTTTCGATTCGTCCGTGCCAAAGAGGAGATAATTTTTTTCCTTGTCTATTGTTTTGATCGCGGGCAACGCGCACTTTCAAATCTTCTATTGTAGAAACGCCCGATATCATTTCCGGTACTTCATAGTTTACATCTTCGGTTCCGGTCCAAACCACCATTTTATATATTCCCGGTTCGATGGGTAAGTTCATGGTGTTGTCGTTCTGTTTTAAGACTTCGCCTTTTTCGGTGTATTTGTTGATATAAGTTCCGTTTGGTTCGAACACCCAAAGGGAAATGTTGTCCAAATCATCGGCAAAGCTTTGCGGACTGTATTTACCACCATACTCCACATCCATAGTTACTTCCAATTTTACCCACACTCCACTGGGGCAATTACTCAAATCATCGTGCATCAGGCTACAAGATGTAATGCCAAACAGAAATAGTGCTGCACAAATTAATTTTATTAAATGGGAAATAAAGCAATGCATGAGTTTGTTACTAAATGGTAAATAAATTAATTATATTCAGGGAATTCTTTGCTGAAAATTCCCTGAATATTAATAAATAATAGCTTACAGTCTGATGTCATCTTGTTCTCTAACGATCCAAGGCAAAACGTTCAACTCTACTTGAAGATAAACTACAGTTGTTTCGTTTTCGTCTTCCGGAATGATTGTGTCGGATGATCCTCCAATGCCTGAGATGCTTGTTACAGCCATTCTGTACACGTTGTTACGTGCAATAGCAAATTCCATTACAGCTAAATGTTGGTCGTTAGGCTGGTGCTTAATCCAATAGGTGTAATAGCAGATACCATTCTCACATCTAGTTACATTAGCATCTCTTAGTTCTTTAAGTACATCTGCTTTGTCGGTAGCACTTCCAGCTATTTTAGTTGCATACTCAGCAGCTTTAGCAGCAGTTATTATACCGTCATTAGCCAATGCTTGAAAACTGCTGTAAAAGCGATTTCCATGATTAAAGAAAGTTGGATAAGTTGCACTGTTCCATGTTATTGGTGTGTTGGATGTTTCATCTTCGAGAGAACCTGCTGTAAGGATATTTCCTGTGGGCACTACTGTCGCTTTAAACATCAAACCTGTTGTATAGCCATTTATCTGCATTGAACTGTGCATCGTGTTTTCAAGGCAATAACCAAGTGTTGAATAAGTGCTATTCAAAGTACTCATGTTTGTCGCTGCTGACTTTGCAGAATACCATCCAAGATAACTACTGTTAGCTATGTTAGCGTCAGTTTTTTCTTTCGTTCTTGGGTCAAGAATATAATCGGCAGCAGTTGTTATTTTATTGTTTGTGTACGCAGCAGTCGTCAGTTTTTCATAACTTACTGGAGCAGTTGCAAGAGAACTGAAAGCGTCATCGTTTGCTAATGGTATTCTTGCTATGCGTCTAAATAAATAACCATCTGTACGTGTATTCAAAACTGTCACTTCTTCTAGAGTTACATCTGCATATTTGATGGGCGTGCCTTCATTATTTGTGTATGAAATAGGATATTCATTATCTGTAATACCTTCTTTTATTTGCAATTTACCCATTACACGCTCTACATCTAAGCTCACAGCTCCGGTTGTTGCGGCGTTTGTTGCATTGTTGGTTATGTGTATATTCAATGTGCTATATTGAACCGTATTGGGAGTCGTAGCGTTATCTTTTGCTTTACCACGACTTGACATTAGCCATCCTGTTCCTCCTGCTAGTGTTGACTCAGTAACTAATCCCGCAGAGAATCCTGCAGCTAGAGAAGTTTCCAAAAACATTTTTTCTGTTGTGCTTTTGGAAAGCGTAAGGTTGGTAGTTCCATTAATAACAGCATATACATGGTAGCTTTCGCCTGGTTTCAATCCTGAAACTGACTGAGAAGAGGTGGTTGTATAGGTTTTAGGGTCGGTAGCGCCACCAGTAGCCGCACTCAATGATGAACCTGCAATTGTAAGAGATTGCACATAAGTTCCTTCATAGGCATAAGTCGATCCTGCTGTTAAACTTCCTTGAGTAAAGAAATACAATGTTGCATTTTTAATTGCGAATTCATCCGCTGTACCTGCATCTTTGTCGTTTGTATCTCCTTCTGTATCACTGGCTCTCGTTGTTGCACTTTCGTTAGGAACACTTATCGCCACTGAAATGTGCGCTCTAGTTTGAGTTCCGTCTGCATTGTCATCACCGCCACTGTTCGTAGCATCGTCACTACAACTCACAAACCCGGCTAACACGATTGCTGCCATGGTCATCATTAAAAATCTAAATAGTTTCATACTCATTTTTTTTATTAAAATTATATATTATTAATTAATCAAACTCAAATTTTTCTCAGCATCTTTATCTCCTGCTTCCATTGCTTTTTTTAGCCAGACGCGAGCTTTTGGGTAATTACCTTGCAATATATAGCAAGTTCCGATTGCATTCCACGAACGAGAATCCTGTTCGACATTATGCAAGTTCTGCAGTGCTTCATCATAACGCAAAGTTGCAATTAAGCTAATCGCATGGTTGATAATATCTGCAGTTTCATCTTTCTTTTCGGAATACCACACATTGATGTAGCACGCATCGCGTAATTGAGGATAGAACACATCGTATATGCTTTGGTATGGACGTCCACCTCCCAATTGCTTTAGTCGATCATTGCGTGAACCGGCAGGATGATTGGTGATAATATCAATGATTTCGTCTTTATATTGCATATCCGATTGTTTTACTAATTCCAACAATCCAACCCAATCTTCGCCTCCTGATTCTATTTCAAAGGTTTTTGCAGGAATATTCATTTCTTTTTGCAGATATTGGCTTAATGCTTTTGCCCGATTTTCAGACAATTGCATATTGTGTTGCCGTGTTCCTTCCGGTGAAGCATATCCGGCAATCGTTATTTTTTCCAAACGAGTTCGTTCATCGCTGTTAACGAGCTGGATGCCTTCAATGATTTTTTTTACATTGTCTGCATTTGATGAAAAAGAAAGATCAAGAACCGAATTCGATACTTTGAACCGAACAGATGTACTGCGATCTCCGGCCATGTCTTTATCTATTAAGCGTAAGAATGGATATTTATCTGCTGCTTTCGCTACATCGCTGGCTATCGGTATTACATTTGGCAAAGAAGGTGTATAAGGCAAGGGCAAGTTTATCGGCCCCATTGCCAAAATCGAGCCTAAGTCTTCCGTTTCGCAACATCCTTCTTCGGTTATTTGTAAGCGCAAGAATAATACATTCTCCATCCAAGCTTCGTAAGAAACTGTTCCTGCATAAAGCATTGTTGATCCATTGGACGAGTTTGCATGAGACGTTGCTGTTTTATCTTTGTTTAAGCGTTTCTTTTGCTTGTCTCGCTTTTCCATTTTCTTGCCTGTAATTGTAAATAATTCCATAGAAACAGCTCCATTGTCATTGTACAATTGAGGTGTAACCCAAAAACGATGGTCCGAACGCACCGTTTTTTCAGGGATATAAGCTGAAAATGAAAGGACAACTTGCTCGCCTTCTCTGAATATTTTCAGGTCTCGCGTTTCAATATTTCCAGCTACTACCGGAAATAAGTTTAGTATAGCTAATAAAAATAAAATTATTTTGTATTTCATCATTCAGCGGATTTTATTTTAGCATATATATAATACTAATGGCAGCTTTGGTAGGAGCAACAAACATTTTGTTTTCTTCCTCTAATAGTGTACCGCACTCCGGACAGTCAAATTTTTTATAGTCTGTATATATTACCCCAATGCCCAAAGTTGCTTCCAGATTCCAACGATCATTCAGAATCCATGAATATCCATAGGATACTCCTCCCATAGCAGCCCAGCCTTCGTAGCGAAAATCGCTTGCGTCCTTTACTGTTAGTATTTTTATGCTTCCGAAATTATATTCAGCCATACCAACATGAAAGCCGAGAAAATGTCCGTAAAAGCGTTCGCAGAACCAATAACGGACTTCAGGTTGCACCAGCCAATGTTTCCATTTTTTATTGTTATCGAAAGTGAAGGGATTAATCCCGTAATACATATCTAATGTTAGCTTAGGAGAAAGCCCCAATTCAAGGTCTATATTGGGAGTGGCTGTAGCCAGATGGAGCAAATTGGACTTTACGGCCAATTTTTGTCCAAAAGAATTTGTAACAATAAATAATAATGTTACAATGACGAGAAGTTTCTGTAATAATTTAGCGTTCAATGATTTAATAGTTTTAAGTTGTTGTACCTCTTGTTTAGGTGCTTAAAAACATCACATCTATTTAAGTGACGCTTCAAATAATATGCCAAAAAAATAAGCCTTTAAGTATCAGGCAAATAGGCGTATCTGATTTTGTTCGCATCTACTTAGCGATAAAAGAATCCACTTTTAAAGGTGACTATAGCCACTTTTTTAGTGATAATTGCTTTTCAACTGTCTGTGTTTAATGAATTTAGAAGATTACCTTGACAAATTCCCATTCTATGCTTTTTTATATCCGCAAAATTAGGGTGCAAAGGTAGTTAAAAAGATTTATATAACCAAATTTTGCGTTTTGTCTTCTTTTCTGAATGGAATTTCAACCCAAATTGTGTTTATTTTTCTTTATTGTTTTATTTTTAGAATAAATTTTTCTTTGTTGCGGCTGAAGTCATCAATGTTATCTCCTGATTTATGGGAGTTAGCAGCGGAAAGTTCAAGGGGGACAATTTAGATATGATTCTTTGCTTAAATCGACAATGTTTGAGTTAACGCGAAAGGAATGGATCGCCGGGCAAACGCATTTGAATATTTTATGGTATGCGTATACCATAAATATGTTGGCACGGATTGCAAATCCGCGCTAGCGAGGTGCCGTAAAATATTTAAATGTGCTTATCCTTGAAGATCTACAGCGAAGATTTCGTCAGGAAAGGATTTTTCGACTTTAATCTTTCTTAAAGCCATTTGGGATGCTTGTTGTTGAGATTCTTTTTTTGAATATCCGGTTCCAACACCGGCTAACAATCCGTTTAGAAGCACTTGGCTTTGAAAGATCGGGTTGTGTTCGTTGTCTGTGAAATTTTCTAACAATTCAAAGTCTAAATTGACTTTGTTTTTTTGACACCATTCTAATAATTTGGATTTGAAGTTGACTTCTTTTTTTGCCAAGACTTCAATGTCAATGTATGGCTCTATCATTTTTTTTTCAATGAAATGTCGCGTTTTTCTGTAGCCTTGATCCAAGTAAATAGCGCCGATAAACGCTTCCAGCGCATTTCCTAGGATGTGATTTTTTTGTCCTCTGGTGCGGGTCGAAGAAACAATAAGTTTGCGCAATCCCAATTGATTGGCGACATAATCTAATGTTTCTCTTTTTACGATTTTGGAACGAGTGTTGGTTAGGAAACCTTCATTTCGGTTAGGAAATTTTTTATAAATAATGTCGGCTACAATGGCATCTAAGATCGCATCTCCTAAAAATTCCAAGCGTTCATTGTTTTGATAGCGTCCGTTGGAGTCTTCTTTTGAAGAGGATTTGTGTAGTAGTGCTTCTTTGTAAATGCGAAGGTTTTTAGGGTAAAAACCCAATATCCGATATAATGCAAAATAAGACTCTTTCTTTTTATTCGGAAAGAGTCTTATTTTATAAAAGATATTTTTAATCACTTTTATTTGACGAATTTTTTAACGATAATGCAAGCGTTGTGTCCGCCAAAGCCGAAAGTATTGGAAAGAGCAGCTCTCACTTCTCTTTTTTCAGCTTTATTAAAAGTGTAATTTAGCTTATAATCAATAGCGGGATCATCGTCTCCCGGAGTATGATTAATTGTTGGAGGAACGATGTCATTTTGAACCGCTAAGATACAAGCCATTGTTTCAATTGCGCCCGCTGCACCTAAGGTGTGTCCGGTCATTGATTTCGTTGAGCTGATATTCAAACGATAAGCATCTTCTCCAAATACTTCTTTGATGGCTTTTGCTTCCGAAGGATCACCTACGGGAGTCGAGGTTCCATGTACGTTGATATAATCAATGTCAGCCGGAGTCATATTTGCATCTTCCAACGCATTTTTCATAACAAGTATTGCGCCTAAACCTTCCGGGTGAGAAGCTGTTAAGTGATAAGCATCACCGGATGCGCCACCACCAATAACTTCTGCATAGATTTTTGCACCTCTAGCCAAAGCGTGTTCCATTTCTTCCAAAACAAGACATGCCGCTCCTTCGCCAATAACAAATCCTTCGCGACTGGCGCTGAATGGTCTTGATGCTGTTTGTGGATCGTCGTTTCGAGTTGAAAGTGCATTCATTGCATTGAATCCTCCTACGCCGGAAACTGTGATTGCGGCTTCGGCACCTCCTGTTATGATTGCATCCGCTTTTCCTAAGCGAATTAAGTCAAAAGCAGTAATAGAGCCATTTGTAGAAGAAGCACAAGCGGAAACAGTGCCAAAGTTTGGTCCTCTAAATCCGTAAGCTATTGAAATATGACCGGCGGCGATGTCGCTAATCATTTTCGGGATAAAGAACGGATTGAATCGTGGACCCATATCTTCATGTTGAGCATAGTAGCCAACCTCTTGTTCGAAAGTTCCTATACCTCCAATTCCGGATGAAAACACGACTCCTACGCGATCGCGGTTTGTTGCTTCATTGTCTAAGCCAGAATCTTCGATGGCTTCTTTTGCAGCAACGATACCTAATTGTGCATATCTGTCCATTTTACGCGCTTCTTTACGATCGAAATGAGCGTTCGGATCGAAGTTTTTTACTTCACACGCAAAATGTGTTTTGAATTTAGAGGCATCAAACAAAGTAATGGGTCCAGCCCCACTTACTCCATTGATTAGGGATTCCCATGTTGTTTTCACATCATTTCCCACTGGAGTAATAGCTCCTAGACCCGTTACAACTACTCTTTTTAATTCCATGTAGTTTTAAATTGAGTTTTTATTTTAAGCTACGCTTAATCTTGTCCTTCGTTAGCGTGAGCTTCAATATAAGTGATTGCGTCACCTACTGTTTGAATAGATTGAGCTTGATCGTCTGGAATAGGTTTCATGCTGAATTCTTTTTCAAAATCCATGATCAACTCAACAGTATCTAAAGAGTCTGCACCTAAATCATTAGTAAAGTTAGCTTCTGGAGTAACTTCTGATTTTTCTACACTTAGCTTATCTGCGATAAGATCTTTAACTCTTTCAGCGATTTCTGACATAACTTTTAATTTTTAATTAATAAATAAAGATTAGTTTTTATTTTTGCAGTGCAAAGGAAAGCATTTTTCTTGAAACAAAAAAGAGTTTTAATAAAAAATTGCACATTAAGCGCTTTATTGTGCATTCAAATAAATAATGAAAAAAATGAAAAAAATTGCCTTGTTCGCTTCCGGTTCGGGTTCAAATGCGGAAAATATTATCCGCTATTTTGAAAAAAATGAAGAGTTACAATTCCCTTTAATTCTGAGTAATAAATCTGATGCTTATGTTCATGAAAGGGCGAAGCAACTGAATATTCCGTCTTTTACAATTAATAAGGCCGGTTTTGAAAATGGGGATGCGCTTCGTTTGTTGAAGGAACATCAAATTGATTTTATTGTTTTGGCTGGCTTTTTATTGAAAGTGCCGGAAAATTTATTGAAGGAATATCCGAATAAAATTGTCAATATTCATCCGGCATTGCTTCCCAAGTTTGGAGGAAAAGGAATGTATGGACATCATGTGCATGATGCGGTAGTCGCTAATAAGGAAAAAGAATCCGGGATTACGATTCATTATGTGAATGAACATTATGACGAGGGTGAGCTTATTTTTCAAGCTAAATGCGAAGTTTTGCCAACGGATTCGGCGGATGATGTAGCGGAAAAAGTTCATGCGTTGGAGTATGCGCATTTTCCGGAGATAATAGGCAAAATTATATGTCGGAAGCCGTATCAAAAGTCGTCAATGGAACGCGGATAATGCGGATTGGGCGGATTGCCGCAGATAATAAAAATTAAACAAATTAATTATCAGCAACTTATAAAATGTAAATCCGCGTTTATCCGCCCAATCTGCATTATCCGCGTTCCATTGGCTGCTTTTGATACAGCTTCCTGCCGGCGTTGGTTGGTTTAATCTGAAAAAATATGTATATTTGTAACGTGTTTATATAAAGCAATCTAAATATCATGAAAATACAAATTGTAATACTGCTGTCTTTTTTTAGTTTTTTTTCATTTAATCTGTCTGCGAAAGTATGGATTAATGAGTTTATGCAAAGTAATGTCGATGAATTAATTGATGATTTACAAGATTTTCCGGATAGCTGGATTGAACTTTATAATGATTCTGATGAGCCAATTAATCTTTTGAATTGGTATGTTTCGGATAAAAAGGATTTCAAAAAAGGTTGGCGAATTACAAAATCTGTTATTTTGGATGCAAAATCGTATCAAATTATTTATTGTGATAAAGCAGAGGAGGGTATTCATACTTCTTTTCGCTTAGATAGCGGAAATGGCGGAGATATTTATCTTTTTGATCCGAATGGAAATTTAGAGGATAGCATTGTTGATATTCCGAGACAGCCGGCTCCGAATGTTTCATGTGGACGAATCCAAGATGCGGGCGAGACTTGGGCTTATTTTGTGGAAGCGACTCCTAATGAAAAAAATGAAGGAATTACTTCGAATGTTTTGCTTCCTTCGCCTATTTTTAGTCTTCCGGGTGGAGTTTATCAAAATGCCTTGACTCTTTCTTTTTCTTTGCCGGAGGGTGTTCCGGAAGATATTTCTGTTTCTGATATTTATTATACTTTGGATGGAAGTGAACCAACGAAGGAATCCAATATTTATGAGGGCGAGTTGACGATTTCCACATCAGCACCAATTCGCGCTAAGTTAATTTCACCGAATTATTTGCAAAATCGTTCGGCTACACAAACTTACATTATTTCTGGAAGAGAAATGCATTTGCCGGTTATTGCAATTAATTTGGACCCGATGTATTTGTGGGATGATGAATTTGGTATTTATGTTGCGGGTAATGGAAAATATGGAATACCGGGTAATGGAAGAAATGATAATGTAAATTGGAACAATGCTTGGCGGCGTCCGATGAATGTGGAATATTTTCCGGTTTATAACGAAAAAGCGGCTATAAATCAACTCGGGGAATTGCGCATTGCCGGAGGTTGGTCAAGGTCAAATGCTCAAAAGTCGTTGATATTATATACACATAAACGGTTTGGTAACAACCGGTTTAATTATACGTTTTTTAAAGAAAAGCCAAATCAACAAATTAAATCGTTTATGATTCGTAATTCCGGGAATGATTGGGGAGGTACTTTTTTTAAAGATGCGGCTATTCAATTGTTTATGGGAAATAAAGTGGATTTGGATTATCAGGCTTATCAACCGGCCATTATTTATTTGAATGGAGAATATTATGGTATGCAAAATCTCCGGGAACGTTCGACTGATGATTTCGTTTTTGCTAATTATAATGGATTGGAAGATATTGATATGATTGAGCGAGTGGATAGAGATCCGCGCCGCGAATTGAAGGCCGGAGATTGGGTTGCTTACAATGATTTGATGAGCAAATTGTCTAAGCCAACCAGTCAAATTGATTTTGATGAAATATTAAGACTGGTGGATGTAAATGAATATATGAATTATATCATTCTTCAGACTTATGTTGGAAATACGGATTTTCCGAATAATAATCTTGTTATGTGGAGACCGCGAACGGCTGATGGCAAATGGCGATATATTCTTAAGGATACGGATTTTGGTTTGGATGACTCACGTTTAGCTCACAATACGCTTTCTCATTATATTTCATCTGATAGAAATGATCAAGATAAAACTCTTCTGTCGGCATTATTGACTTATGAGCCATTTAAAACGGAATTTTATAGTCGTTTTGCTATTTATATGGGAGATATTTTAAGTTCGCAAGGCACTTCGCAGGTTATTGATAGTATTCGTCAAATGGTTGAGCCGGAAATGTTAAGGCACCGGAATCGCTGGAGAGGAACGCAAAATCTGAATAATTGGAATAATGAAGTTGGTAAATTGACTAATTGGTGTAGTAGACGAAATAATTATGTTTATACTCACTTAGCAAATCGTTTTAGTTTGCTTTCATCGATTCCGATGGTTGTTGAAACTCAAGATGGTATAGAATGTAATTCGGGAGATATTGTTATTAATGGTATTCCGATTCAAAATCAGAGTTTTGATGGAAGGTATTTTAGGAATAAAAGAGTGAATATTTCTTGGACCGGTGATCCTGAAAAAGTGAATGGATGGCTTGTTACTGCAACAGATACTGAAGGTCAAACGAATACGACTTACTTGGAAAGGGATATTGAGTATTTGATTCCGACTAAAAGCTCGGATATTCGATTTACTGCGGTTAATTCAACCGGAAATGCGATTCCGACTATTAACAAACCGGATGTTTATTGTTATGCGGATAATAATCATTTAGTAGTTCGAGGATTACAGGAAAATTCGGTGTTGACTCTTTATTCTGTGAATGGAAATTTAGTTTTTGAAGCAAAAACAACGGATAGCGAATTTTCTATTCCATTGCGCGAAAAGGGAATGTATATCTTGAGAGTAAAGAGCAAGTCGCAAACAATAACAGAGAAAATTAAGAATTAAAAATTAAGAATTAGCGCAAAGCGCGGTAATAGCATCGCTTTGCGCCAATTCATAATTCATAATTTATAATTCATAATTCCTCAGTCGTACCAGCCTGAGATTTGCAAATAACATCTGGATTCTTTGTTGCTGGATTTCCACCAACGGGCTAATGATACGCGAATGAGTGTGCCCGCCGGGATTCTACTGATTGGTTCTTGGAATCCGACAAAAGTAATGTTTGTCCATCCGGGAAGATACCAATATTTTATTTTTTCGTTGAGATCATTCCGGATTAAATCTTTGTCAGGAATCCAAAAGCCAACACTCGCATTGGGGATTTTTCCGTTTTCGGAAATATATCCACTTCCGTTTGTGGTCCATTGCAAATATCCATCAAAAAGAACTTCTGGTTCACCTCTCCAAATTTGAATGTTTAAGTTTTGCACCAAATATTTGATCATATCGTAGTTTGTTGGAAAGGAAAATTTATATGATTTTTTCAGTATTGAAATATCTTCAACATGAGGAAATCTCATTCTCGTTTGTTGTATTTCAAATTCGATAGTATAAACTTGACCGATTTTATACTCAACATCAATATCTTGATTTGTGCCATCTGATTTGAGAAGTCTTGCGTAATTCCCATTGGCTAGAATACCTCCTACACAGACTGAATTCTTTGCCATTTGTGTTTTTGAAACGATAATGACATCCATAAATTGAGTTATTTTTGGTTATCAAATAAGTTTGCGTTTTCAGGGCTATTCATTAATTCATCTTGAGATTTACTGTTTCTTTCCGAAAGAATATGATTCAATGAAATGCCTTTTCTTAATAGTTCTTGCCCGATTAGTTTGCTTCGATGACAAGCTTCCGGCTTGGATTCGCTGCACATGATAACTGCTTTTACTCCTTTTTCGTGAGCTGTTATTAATCGGTTTAAGCCTTCTTTGAAGAAATCTTTTTCCTTTAAGATTTCATAAATAATGTTTCCTTTTTCATTATAACAACTTTTTTCATTGGGAAGTCCGCCTAAAGTGTCTCCCATATAAACATAAGTAATGTTGTTTTTTTCTAATTCAATTTTGAGATTTTTCTGGTTGAACTGCGGATGCCATTTGGAATAGGGTTTTGACCTGACATCTATGAGGTAACAGATGTCGAATGATTGAAGTTCTTTAATTAAAACTTCGATTTTTTTTGCACCATGTCCAATTGAATGAAGAGATGAATTTTTCATTTGTTTTATTTCCACTAAATCCGAAAGTCGTTCGGTTAAGCCCTCTATCTCAAGTGGATAATATATCTTAGAAAAATCCGTCATCAATCCTAGACCCAATTATTACGCCCTTTTTTGGCTTGGGTTATAGGTGCTGACAATCATTACATCGAATTGAAATCCGACGCTAAGATATGTTATCCCTTTGGGATATTTTTACGGAGCTCTTCCTTAACTTGTGTATAACTAATTTGTAAATTCTCAGAAATCAAGTCATTGCTAATACTTGATTTTTTGATAAAAGCACACAATTCTCATGTATAACTAATCCGTAAACTATATAAAATCAAGACGTTGCAAGTTCTTGATTTTTGATAAAATAATTCAATTCTAAATGATATACCCTTCAAGGGATTTAGTTGCAAATTTAGTTTTAAATTTGGTTATTGCAATCATTTTTTGACTAAATATTATTTTGAGTTTGCACCTTGTCTACTAAGTATCGCGAAGTATTTATCTGAGAATAGAGCACGCAGTGCGGCATTTGAACTGTATGCGGAGCGCAACCCCAAATGCCATCAAGTTAAGCCCTTTGTCCTGAAGGGACAGTATATCTTAGCCCAACACGCAGTGTTGGGTTTGTAGATAACACCAGCGTATTTTAGTCCTGAAAGGACGGTATAAATAATTATGTCGTCCTTTCAGGACTAAATTTTGAGATTCCCTTTTTTTCTGTATGGTTAAAACCATACGCTAAGATATATTATCCCTTTGGGATATTTTCACTGCAATTTTGTTTAACTTGACGACATTAAGCTGCGCATACGGTTATGCACATTTCACGCTTGCGCGTTGCCGATGCGGTTTTGAAAACCGAGTACGTCTTCTCGATATTATTTAGCCCATTTTTTTGATAAATATAATACCGGATATAGTGCGGCTAAAAATCCAATAAACAATACTGTTGCTAAGACTAAAATTAAATCACGAATTTCGATTTGTACCGGATAGGCATCTACTGCAAAAGCGCCGCTTCCACCTAATTGCAACCAACCAAAATATTGTTGTCCAAGGCAAATTAAAACGCCGAAAAAGATTCCGATAATGGCTCCTAATGCCGAAATCATCCAGCCTTCAAAAAGAAATATTCTTGAAATAAGTTTATTGTCTGCGCCTAAATTGCGAAGGGTAATAATGTCTGCTTGTTTTTCGACAATTAGCATGGATAAAGAGCCGATTACATTGAATGTTGCAATTAAAAGAATAAAGCAAAGCATGAGAAATGTAACCCATTTTTCGATACTCATCATTTTAAATGCGGCTTCTTGTTGTTGAAAAAGGTCTTTTACAATATAATCTTCCCCAATAATTTGCTGGATTTTTTTCTGGACAGATTTTATGTTTACTTTGTCTTTTAATTTAATTTCTAAAGCGCTGACTTCTTTTTCGTAATCAAACAGTTCTCTTGTGAAATCAATCGAAACAATCATATAATTGTCATCGTATACCGGCTGACTTATCATAAAAACAGCTCCAATATAAGCATGGTCTATGGAAAAAGAAGAAATTGGATTCGACAAATTAACAGGTGCATTTCTTTTGGGTGCGTAAATATCTAATGGAAGAACCGAATTTGCACTAACGCCTAAATTGCTTGCGATGCCAATTCCCAATGTAGCAAAATTGTTTACTTCATCTTTTAATATAAATTCGCCATCAAAAAGGATATCGTTGATTTGCGTAAGTGTTTCAAAGTTGTCGGAAACGCCTTTCATTACTGCCGGAACTTGCCTTTCTTTGTATTTAAGCAAGATATTATCTTCCAGAGTTTCGGAAACGATGTCTATTTCGGGGAAAGATTTTATTTCAAGAAATACGTCTGTTGTTGGGTCAAAAACTTTTCCTTTTGCCGGCGTGATTTTTAAATCCGGGTCAAAAGAGCTGAACATCTCGAAGACCATTCCTTGAAAACCGTTAAAAACGGACATGGTGCAGACGGTTGCCAATGTTGCAATTGCGACACCGCAAACAGCTACTAATGAAATGATATTAATAGCATTGTGTGATTTCTTTGAGAAAAGATATCGTTTGGCTATGTAAAAAGATAAATTCAATTTTTTTCGTTAAAAATTGCTTAAATTCACTTATTTATCTTTGTAGAGCAAATTATCAATTTTTTCCAGATAATCAATCGAATCATCCAGATAAAATGCTAATTCCGGTATTCGGCGCACTTGTTTGCCAATTCTTCCACCTAAATCAAATCGAATGGCTTTCTTATTCGAATTGATATTATCTATTATTTCAGAACCTTTTTCGGAAGGGAATATGCTCAAAAAAGCTTTTGCTATACTTAAATCGGGACTCATTCGAACTCTGGTTACAGAGATCATGATTCCTTGCATTTGTTTGGTTTGTAATAAAAAGATTTCACTCAAATCTTTCTGTATCAAACGTTCTATTTTCTGTAATCGTGTACCGTCCATAATTTATAGAATTAAGAATTAAGAATTAAGAATTAAAAATTGCAGTAAGAAATTTTTATCCTAGTAATTAATTCTATAGTTTGTAAATCAATGTTAATCCGTCCCGTAAAGGTAAGATAACTTTTTCAATTCGCTTGTCGTTTTTTATTTTTTCATTAAAATGGGAAATGCCTATTGTTTGTTTGTCATTTGGATGAATTTCTTGTATTACTTTTCCATCCCACAACGTATTGTCGGCTAAAATAATTCCTCCTTTGTTTATTTTGTCAAATATTAAATTGTAATATTCACAATATAAACGTTTGTCAGCGTCAATGAAAACCAAATCGTAGCTTTCTTTTAATTGTGGAATGATTTCCAAAGCATCTCCGATATGCAAATGAATTTTATCCTTTAATGGCGATTGATTAAACTGTTTCTGAATGAAATCTTCCAATTCGTCATCAATCTCAATCGTGTGAATTTCCCCATCCGGTGGCAGCGCTTCTGCCAAGCACAAAGTTGCATAACCCGTATAAGTTCCTATTTCTAAAATCCTTTTCGGTTGATGTATTCTGACCAATATTTTCAAAATTCGGCCTTGCAAATGCCCAGAAAGCATTCGCGGCCGAAGTAAATTTACATGAGCATCTCGATTTAGTTTCGAAAGTTGTTCTCCTTCCTCATCAATATGCTCTAATATGTAGTCGTCTAATGTCATTTAAATTGAGGCGGTGTGAATTTTTTCTCACCATTTCCGTCTAATATTCTATTTACAGTATTGATTTCCAGAAAAGAAGTTCCTCCGCCTTCTCCAAAACTACCACTTAAATAAGCTACCATGTCATTTCTGTCAATCATTTGCTTGCGAAGTAATTTGTTTAACGCATCCAAAATGTATTGCTTTGTATCTTGGTCTTCCTGCTGATATTCAGCCCAAACACCATACGAAAGTGATAGTTCACGAGCTGTTTGCTCTTTATAACAAATCGCAAAAACAGGAGATTTTCCTCTGAATGCAGCCAGATTACGAGCTGTTCTTCCTGAGTAACTGTCTGTGATAATTGCTTTTACGTGCAATTTATTGCTGGTTTTTACAGCTTGTTTAGACAAGAAAGCTGTTACATCTAAATCGTCATTGGGAGTCGGAACGCGAATGTCGTTCTCTTGTAATTTTGTTTTTTCAGCTTCTCGTGCAATGCTTGCCATTGTTTTTACTGCTTCTACCGGAAATTTTCCATAAGCTGTTTCTCCACTCAACATCAATGCATCTGTCCGATAATAAATAGCGTTGGCAATATCGGTTACTTCAGCGCGGGTCGGACGTGGATTGTTAATCATGGAATGAAGCATTTGAGTTGCTACGATTACCGGTTTTTTAGCGGCTACACATTTGCGAATCAAAATTCGTTGTAGACTCGGTATCTTTTCTTGTGGAACTTCGATTCCCAAATCTCCACGAGCAACCATAATGCCGTAAGCTACTTCTAATATTTCGTCAATATTGTCAATTCCTTCTTGATTTTCGATTTTGGCGATAATTTTAATCGGACTTTGATGTTCATCCAAAATTCGTTGAATATCTAATACATCTTGCTTGTTTCTTACGAATGAGTGAGCAATGAAGTCAATCTTTTTTTCGATTGCATAAAGAATATTTGTCCGGTCTTTCTCCGTTAGAGAAGGCAAATTGATTCTTACTCCCGGAATGTTTACACTTTTACGACTTCCTAAAGTCGCATCATTCAATACTTCAACCAGCAAATGTTCCGGATGTTTCTCAATTACTTTCAGTTCCAAATCTCCATCATCAATCAGAATGAAATCTCCGATTTTTAATTCACAAGCAAAATTCGGATAATTGACGCAGATTGCTTCCGGAGTTGTTTTTTTCTCCGGTGCGCCCAATACTTTTACTTTTTCTCCGGTTTTGAATGGAATTGGTTCATCCGAAATCGTTGTGCGAACTTCAGGCCCTTTTGTGTCCATTAAAATTCCAATACGATTGGAAACTGCACGTATATTTGCTATGATATTATCGAAACCAACTTTATCCAAATGAGCGGAATTCATCCTTACTACATTCATTCCTGCATTAAATAAGTCAGAAATAAATTCAACATCACAACGTTTGTCTGAAACGGTGGTTACAATTTTTGTTTGTTTTAACATAAAATGAAAATTAATCGTCTGTAATTAAATTACAATCTTTTTTATTGAAAATCTTTGTGAAATCTTTTGTATTCTTTGTGGTTGTTTTGCCACAAAAAAATCACAAAAAATACTACTTAATATTTTTAATTGCCTCTATTGCTAATCTATATGAATCTAATCCAAATCCGGCTATAACTCCTTTGCAGGCTCCGGAAATGAATGATTTATGGCGAAATTCTTCTCTTGTATGCACATTTGAGATGTGAACTTCGATTACAGGAGTGTTTACTGCTTTAATTGCATCGTGAATGGCAATGGATGTGTGTGTGTAAGCTCCTGCATTTAAAATAATTCCATTAAAAGAAAATCCTACTTCATGAATTTTGTTGATTATTTCGCCTTCTATGTTCGACTGATAATATTCAATTTGGACTTCCTGATATTTATTTTTCAGTTCTTCTAAGTAACTTTCAAAAGAAGAATTTCCATAAACTCCCGGTTCACGGACACCTAATAAATTCAGATTTGGACCATTGATAATTTGAATTTTCATCATTCTCGCGTAAGTTTTATTATCTTTGGCTACAAAATTAGTCATTATTCTTCAATTTTAATCGTTTTAACAATGAGAAACGAAACAGTTCCTTCATTAATTGCGTCTTATCACACCCATTTATTGCTAGAAAAGTCGCTGTCTGTCAATTCGATAGATGCATATATGGATGATTTGAATAAATTGTTGAATTATCTTCAAGGAGCGAATAAACATCCTCAGGAAGTTGCGTTAGAAGATTTGCAAGATATGGTAATTACTTTGCATGAAATGGATATAAATCCACGTTCGCAAGCACGGATAATATCGGGTATAAAATCTTTTTATCGTTTTTTGGAATTGGAAAATTTGATTCAGAAAGACCCAACGGAATTGCTTGAGTCTCCTAAAATTGGTCTAAAACTTCCCGAATTTCTTACTGTGGATGAAATTAATCAGATTATTTCAACTATTGATTTGTCGCAGGCTGAAGGACAACGAAATAAAGCCATTCTGGAAACTTTATATAGTTGTGGTTTACGTGTTTCGGAGCTGATTGGACTTCGTTTTTCGGATTTGTATTTGCCGGAAGGGTTTATCAAAGTTGAAGGAAAAGGCGGAAAGCAGCGATTGGTTCCTATTTCTCGAACGGCGACAAAGGAGATTCATTTGTATGTGCAAGACCGACATCTGATTCCGGTAAAGAAAGGATTTGAGGATGTTTTGTTTCTGAGTCGGCGGGGAACTTCTCTTTCGCGAATTATGATTTTTCATGTGGTAAAAGTGCATACGGAATTAGCCGGAATAAAGAAATCGGTTAGTCCACATACTTTTCGTCATTCGTTTGCGACTCATTTGCTGGAAGGTGGAGCTAATTTACGCGCGATTCAAGCAATGTTGGGACACGAAAAAATAACGACAACTGAGATTTATACGCATTTAGACCGGGATTTTCTAAGGAGCGAGATATTGGAACATCATCCGAGAAACAAAAGAAGTTGAGAATGCGGTTGTAAACGCTGCCAGATGGTAAAAGGAGCATAACCGCATGTGTAGCGGAGCGGAACTTGCGGTATCTCATCTCATGCGCTCATCTCATCTCATGCTAATCCCATCTCTTTGATAAACCCCTCATATTCCTCGCGGAGTGAAATCGCTTTGTGATGTTCTCGTTGATTTTTGATATAGCGAATAATCATATCTTTGTCTTTCAAGCTGTATGTTAGAGCTGCGTAGCCTTTTCCCCAAGCAGTAAACTGTTCAAAACCGGCAGTACGCTTTAATAATTTGCTTGTTGTGGCTTTTAATTCCCGCATGAAATCCGATAGTGCAATAGTTGGATGAAGAGACAAAAGTATGTGTATGTGATTTTCCATTCCATTTACACGATACAAAACACTATTTTTATTTTTGATTATTCCCCAAATATAGCGATATAGTTGTTCTGAGTGCTCAAGAGGAAGTGTCGGTTGACTTGCTTTAGTGCGGATAACGACATGGTAAATTAACTGTACATAACTCATAGTTTTAGTTTTTTTTGGTTTTAATTTGTATGCAAAAGTATAACAAAATGCTTAAAAGAGCAAATGTTTGTGTGTCATTTTGTGTTAAGTGCGGCACTATATAGTGTCAACCGCAAGTTCCGCTCCGCTCCACATGCGGTTATGCATAATCTTACTACTGCGTAGTTTTTTTTGTGCAAAGAATAAAATAATAAGCAAATCTTTTAGAAACTGTATCTGCAAACGCCGTCAGGCGTGGGAAATGCATAACCGCATGTGTAGCGGAGCGCAACTTGCTGTATTCCAGTGATGTGTCATAGTCTCCAGTGACGTGTCATCAGTCTTCTGTGATTTTGTGTTATCTGTATTCCGTGGACTATTGTCCAATCTACACTCCCTTAATTCATTTCATTCAGTTTTTGTAATTTTTTTCTTTCTCCAACAATCCAAATAATATCATTTGTCTCAAAAACAGTCGTTGAACTGGGATTCATAAAATGTTCGTTGTTGCGTTCGATTCCCACAACCAATCCGTCCGTTAATTCTCTGATTTCAGAATCTTTTATCGCTTTCCCTTTGAGTTTACTTTCTTCACGAATAATCATTTTTTCAATAACAATATCATTAATATTAGAGCGAGTCGTCTGAATATCAATCTTTTTGTTAAATACAGGCAAGAATTTTTCCAATTTATCATCGGAAGCAGTAATTCCGATGTGGTCTAAAGGAAATAATTTCTCATTGGGTCCCGGAGCATACAATAAAAGCTCTCCTCGTTTGATATAAACAATATTAATTCCATACGCTTCTCTCCAAGGTAATTCAATAATAGAACTTCCGGCGTATTCGGCATTTTGGCAAACTTCTAAATCAATCAAATTTATATTCCACGAAGATTGACCAATGTGTGGCATCAATTCTTGTTTGATAACATTATTTGTTCTTTCTGCTTCATCAATTTCTCGGCTGTTAAAATTACTCATGAAACGTTGTTCAAATTTTTCATAAATTGCTTTTGTGTGTCGAGAAGCAAGATAGATGCTAGCCAAAATAATCGGTACAATAATAAATGCCGAAATGTAAGTGTGAAATAAATCGTGAACAAAATATCCAATCAAGCAAAAGGCAACAATCAAGCGGGCAATTCCCATTGACAAAAGAGGTCCATTATTGTATTTGTCATTCATCCATAAATCTTTATAGGCAACATTGTTCGGCATTTTAAACATGAGAGCCCAGATAAACGGAGACGAAATGGCTAATATTAGAACAAGCGAAATCAGACTGGTTATCAAATGATTATTGACGAATTTGTCCAAGAATGGATGAAGAAATTCCGTTCCAACCAAAACAAAAGCAAGGAGAATAATCCCATTATTCAGCACTGTAATCCAATAGTTTTTCTTGAATTTTTTCCATTCGCTTTCGGCTTGAATGGTTTGTGCGCTAGCCGAATAGCTATGAATGGCAATCAGCCATTTTCTCGGAAGAATTCGTTCGGTAAAATTGTAAAAATTATCTGAATATTTAATTAAATAAGGCGTTGTGAATGTTGTAATTGCGGAAGCTCCAACTGCGACAGGAAAAAGGAAGTCGCTAATAACGCCTAAACTCATACCTAAAGTGGCGACGATGAACGCAAATTCTCCGATTTGTGCCATACTCATTCCGACTTGAATGGATTGTTTTAGAGGCAATCCGGAAAGTATTGCTCCGAGCGTTGTGCTGAATATTTTTCCGAATATAACTAAGAATGTAACAATTAATACAATCCAGCCATAATCCATAATTACTTTCGGGTCAATCATCATTCCGACTGACACAAAGAATATTGTTCCAAATAAATCTTTTACAGGTTTGGTAACGTGTTCTATTTTCTCGGCAGATGTTGTTTCTGCGAGTATTGAACCCATGATGAAAGCTCCTAATTCTGCTGAAAATCCAACATGTACGGCAATTACTACCATTGCTAAACATAAGCCGATTGATAGAATTAAATAGCCTTCTTCATCCATTACATTCTTGATTTTCTTTAAGAATGTGGGAATCAGATAAATTCCTAAAACAAACCAAATAAACAAGAAAAACAAGAGTTTTCCAACAGTAAAGAGCATTTCAACTCCTTCGATGTGTTGGGTTACTGCAATGGTTGACAGTAAGACCATTAACAGGATGACGACTATGTCTTCTACGACTAATACGCCAAAAACGACTCGGGCATAACTTTTGTTTTTTACTCTTAATTCATCAAATGCCCGGATAATAATGGTGGTGGAAGAGCTGGCTAACATTCCTCCCAAAAACAGACAGTCCATTTTTGACCAGCCTAAAGCTTGTCCGGTCAGGTATCCGGCGATAAAAATAAAGATAATTTCGACTAAAGCGGTAATGGATGCGGAACCGCCCACGCGTATTAATTTTTTGAAACTAAATTCGAGTCCTAAACCGAATAAAAGAAAGATAACTCCAATCTCTGAAAGGGTTTTGATATTTTCTTCGTCTGCAACGGTTGGTAGCAAATTCAGATGAGGGCCGATTAAAAAACCGGCGATAATATATCCTAAGACAAGTGGCTGTTTTATTTTGCGAAAGATTAGTGTGACTAATGCTCCTGTGCAAAGAATCAATGCCAAGTCGAGTATTAATGTAGGTAAATGATGTTCCATAAAAATCGCGAAAATTTAACGGACAAAGGTAGTATTTTCAACTAATTTTGATGTGATTTTGGATGAAAAATTAGCTGTTTTTTGCTTGTGTAATTTTAAATTGCCAATAGAATTCGCGGATGAAGCGGATTTTATTTTTATAATACACCGACAATTCGTCTGTTGGGAGTAAGCTGCGAGAGCATGGCTGAGAAAGACAGAATATTGACTATAAACTGATAACGTAATAAATAGAAGTGAAATATAGAAAAAAAATGTATCTTTGTAAAGGCATAGAAAAACATAAAAGAATGTACAAACCAATTAAAATAGACAGGGAAAAGCTTACCATAATGGATGTTTCGTTTCCTGATTTATCAACGTTAGACCGAACGGCGAGCGCTATCGGTTCGAATATGTATGAGGGGTTTGAGCCGTCGGCAAGTCATATTGCTCTCATTCGAGATTATATCATGAACAAAATTACTTTTTTACAATTCGTTGAGTCAGCAAAGAAGATGATACATGCCTAATCAGTATCACTATATTGACCACGATTATACTTATACAAATCCCGAAACAGGAGTGTTGAGAAATCTGGTAAACGCTGTTGACGCCAATACATTGTTACTTATCGAAAGTGGGGCAGTAACAAAACGTATCGCCGAACTTCATGAAAATCCATTTAAAATCAAAGACTCTTCGACCTTGCTTGATATGCACAAGTATCTGTTTCAAGATATTTATTCGTGGGCGGGAAAGGTGCGAACTGTAGAAATCAGCAAAGGAGATAAACCTTTTTTTCCATTGAGTCATTTTCGTAATGCTTTTATGTTTATTGATACATTAATAGAGGAGTACCGAAAGATAGACCGAAATGATAAGCAACGATTAGCGTATAAACTTGCCGAAATATTGGATAATGTCAATTATCTGCATCCATTTCGAGAAGGCAATGGACGCACGCAACGTGAATTTTTACGGTTGTTGGCTATCGAAAAAGGATTATTACTTAATCTCAATCCGCCTGACGATGTTGATGTTTACGAACGTTACATGTCAGGAACGATAGACGGTAATGTGGAACAATTAACCACATTGATATTGGAAATCGTTTCTTGATAATTTTATTTCCGTTAGGAAATTTTGTTTAGTAAGCGGTCTCATTGCATTATAGATTGCATCCCCTTAAAAGTAACAAAAGTAAATTAACGTGAATTCGATAAAAAAGTCCTATATTTGTGCCAAATGGCAATTTCGCTTTTTTTAACAAATTTGCAAATGTATAAATCGTTAAGAAATAGACATTTGGCACAAATAACGATAGAGACATTTTGGCAATTTTATAGCCAAATGACACTATCTATACGGACTTTTGTAGACAACACCACATTCTTATAGCTTATGTTAAATTGTTGATTTTCAATTGCTTTGGCATTTATTGCATAAGAGTGAGCAAACTCACAGGGGAATGAGCGTAGTTTCCTAACAGAAACATTCGACGCAAAGGGAAACGCTACCTCTTGCCTATTTACTGAATATCCCTAATTAAATTGCAAATATATGTGACAAATGCCAGCACCCAACAAAGCCGAACGTTTTGCTTTTTTGTTATCTGCGATAATACGTGTTGTGCATAACAAAAAAATGCTGTCCCGATTTTCGAGACAGCATTTTTTATGTAATTGTTTCGTTTATTCAGATACAACTTCAAATGGAATTTCAACAGAAATTTCTTTGTGAAGTTTTGCAATTGCTTTGTAAGAACCAACTTCTTTTACAGAATCTTTGATAATGATTTGTTTTCTTTCCACTTCAAATCCTTTTTTCGCTAATTCGTCAGCGATTTGAATGTTAGTAACAGAACCAAAGATTGTACCTGTAGAACTTGTTTTCGCACCAATTGTAAGAGCAATTCCTTGTAATTTGTCCGCTAATACTTGAGCGTCCGCTTTGATTTTCTCTAATTTATGAGCGCGTTGACGAAGATTCTCTGCCAAAACTTTTTTTGCTGATTCAGAAGCAATGACTGCTTTCTTTTGTGGAATCAAATAATTTCTTCCGTAACCGCTTTTCACGGTAACAATATCGTCCTTGTAACCAAGGTTATTAATATCTTCTAATAATATTACTTGCATAATTGTTTCCTCCTTTATTATTTCATCAAATCAGTTACATAAGGAAGTAAAGCTAAATGACGAGCTCTCTTCACTGCTTGAGCAATACGATGTTGGAACTTCAAAGAAGTACCTGTAATGCGACGAGGTAGGATTTTTCCTTGCTCGTTCAAGAATTTTTTCAAAAATTCTGGGTCTTTATAATCAATGAATTTGATACCGTTTTTTTTGAAACGGCAATATTTTTTCTTCTTAACGTCAACAGTAGGAGGAGTTAAGTAACGGATTTCTGAGTTGTTATTTGCTGCCATGATTTAGTTCTCCTTTGTTTGTTTAGATTTGTTTCTTCTTTTTTCAGCGTAAGCCATGAAATTTTTATCTTGACGGAAAGTCAAAAAGCGAAGCACTTTTTCATCGCGGCGGAATTGTGTTTCCAATTTTGCAATGGTAGTAGGGTCAGCTTTGAATTCTACTAAATTATAGAATCCGGTAGATTTTTTTTGGATTGGATACGCTAATTTGCGTAGTCCCCAATTTTCTTCATTCACGATTTCTGCACCATTTTCGGTGAGAACGCCTTTGAATTTTTCGACCGCTTCCTTCATCTGAGCATCAGACAAAACGGGAGTCAAAATGAAAACGGTTTCGTAATTGTTCATAAAAACTTAATAATTAATTGATTTATACTAAAATGTATTTTTTTCGAGGTGCAAAGGTAAGGTTTTTCTTTTTAATATACAATACTTGTCTTTGCTTTTATCAGGAAACTCTCTTGAGTGATTCAGCTGCACGCAAGTGGCGAGCGTAGGTTCGAACTTCAAGCAAAAGAAATGAGCGTTTCAAACAATGAGGCAGCGAATGAAAATACAAAAACAAACAACTGAATTTTTGAAAAAATTGCGTAAATTTACCCCGTGAATTTTTGTATTAGTGGGCATTATTCGTTATCTGCAGGTTGCGATTGTGGATTTGAAAAGCGGAAATCCGACAACAGTTTTATTAAAAGACAGATTTATACAACTTTGCATTGCCAGTAGGATCATAACGTTTTTGACAAAAAATGTTGTGGACAAGAAAAAGTCAATCGATTATAAGGAGTGTTTTCCGACAGAAACAATTACAAATTGATTGATTTTGCAGATGAAGGATATTATAATAAATTCAAATAAAAATATTAGAAAATGAAAAACTATTTTTACGCCATTGAGAAAAGCACGAAAAATATTTTGGACAAGTGGTTTAATGGAAATATGACGATTTTTTTTATTCATGTTATAGCATTAATTTTTATTTACAGTTTCTTTCTTGGAAGCATACCAAGTGGTGCTATTCATTTCATTAAAAGTTTCTCTCTTGGTGGTATGGATTCTTGGAATTCGATGATAATCGCATTAACGCATTACCAACAATTTCCTGATGTTAGTATATATCAAGAACTTTTGATTGAGAACGGCATCAAATTCCAATATCCTCCTACAAGTTTGTTGCTTTTTGATATTCCTGAAAGAGTAACTGGAATAAGTTACTTCAAAATTGCTGAATTTTATAATCTTTTGTCTTGGTTTTCAGTACTCTTGATAGCTGTTTTTACTGCAAAAATTTTAACATTGGTATTGAAAAAATATAATTTCAAATCCTTATCCATCTACCATTCTATCATAATTGTAAGCATCATAACAATATTATTTTACCCCATAATTCGTTCTTATAATTTAGGGCAAATACAAACAGTCTTGACTTTGTTGGCAACCCTTGTGTTATATTTCTTTTTATCGGATAAGAAAAAAATGGCGGGTTTTTTCTTAGGTCTAATTTGTCTTGTAAAACCACAATTAGGACTTATTCTCGTGTGGGGAATTATTCGTAAAGAATGGAGTATGGTTATATCGGGCATTATAACAGGGATTGTTATATTGCTGCCGTCAATTTTCTTGTATGGTTTTCATAATCATTTGGATTATTTGTCTGCTCTGTCCTATTTGTCTAAATATGGAGAGAGTTTTTATGCCAATCAATCCATAAATGGATTAATGAACCGTTTATTATTTAATGGTAATAATTTGGATTGGTTGCCGAACTCATTTGCACCATTTCATATCGTTGTTTATCTATCCACTTTGCTTTCTTCTATCATTTTTATTTTTTCGGGACTTTTTTGGCATTATAAAAGCAGTAAACCAAATGTTATTGAATTGTCTATTATGATATTATGTGCAACAATGGCATCGCCTATTGCATGGGAACACCATTATGGAATACTGTTGCCAATTTTTGTTTTACTTTCTCCCTTTGTTGTCCATTTTTATCAAAGTGAAAAATGGAAAATATTAGTATTTGTGCTTGCTTTCGTTGTAACATCTCAATTCCTTGGAGTTGTTAATTTGTTAGCCAACAGTTTCTTGAATATTGCACAATCCTATCTGTTTTTTGCGGCTTTAGTAATTCTTATTTTTTTATTTTCTACATCAAAAAAAATCACAAAAAGCACCATGTCGCAGCCCTAATAAGCATAATTTTGACGCAACAGCTCAATTAATTATATGTAAAGGAACGGATTATAAACTTGTTTCAGCATAAATTTGCACTTATCCGCAATCCAGTCAAGGATTGACTGTCGATATCCCCCAGAAGCTTTGCTTCTGGGGGTGGCTGAGTACCGCACTCAGCTCAACCTCGCTAGAGGTTGTACCATGATAGATATGTAACTCTTACAGAGTTGGCTTTGGCGAGGTTGGCGACACCCCCGGAAACCTCGCTCGCTTTGCTCGCTCCTGTTCCGGGGGGTATCAAAAGGCAATCCTTGACAGGATTGCGAGAGAGTCTTGAAAGTCTTGCATTCTCAATTCGTATTCTTGGCTAAATAAATCCGCGATTATCCGCCCAATCCGCTTTATCCGCGTTCTATTGTCGTCTCTTTTATTCCTCTATCCCTTCTTGTCGAAAATCGAAAAAGGTTTGTTTCGTCAAGTCAGCGAGCGACAATTGATAACTGATATATGCTCCTAAATGCGATGTATATGCCGTGTTTAAGCGGTTTCGCTCCAACGCTAAAGACTGACTGTCAATGTCTCCGTCTGAAAAGCGTTGTAAAGTAATCTCAAAACTTTTTTCTGCGACAATCACATTTTTCTCTAATAACTGCAAACGTTTCAAGTTCGTATTGATGCCTGCAACTAAATTTCGTACGCGAGTTTCGATGTCTCTTTCAACCTCTTTTTTAGAATATTCATTTGATTTAAGTCGCGCTTCTGCAGCTCTGACTAATGCTCTGTTTTCTCCCCAATCAAAAATGGGAATTGAAATCGTGAACCCGATTCCGTAATTGGACGGTCTGTTCGTGAAATCAGTGTAGGCATTTTCAATAGAGTAGGGAATGTCCATGTTGCGAGAAGGAGTTGCGATACCCACTTTTTCATAATAGGCATTGATATTTCCTTTTATCATTCCTGCTGCTTTTTGCTGTTTGATTGCTATTCTTTCCAATTGAATATCTATTTCGCGCTCCCGAATTTCGGTGCGATTTTCAAGAGCCAACTGCACTGCTCTTTCTGTGTCAATGATTATTATTTTGTAGCCTAAATCGCTGCTCAAAATGACTTCATCGTCCAGTTGAATGCCGATTAATTCTTTGAAATAATTGAGCGAAGCGCTTTGATTTAAGATAGTTATATCGTAATTACTTTGTGCTTCGGCCAAATCGACTTCCATTTGCAAAGCATCCACTTCCCGAATGAGACCTGCTTCATATTTGTTTTGGGATATTTCGAACGCTTCAGTCAGCCTTTCTAAGTCGAGAAGTGCGATTTCAGCTCTTTTTTGCAAAGAAAGTAAATCATAATAAGCGCTACTTACGTTATAAACCAAATCCAATTCAGCTCTTTTATATGTTTTGCTGGAGCGTTCATAAGCTAATTCGGCTCTTTTTAGTGATGATTTAATGTCGTTATAACCATAAAGCGCATCTAATGGCTGAGTAAATCCGATACGTGTGCTGAGATTGGCTGAACGAGCGTCTGCGTAATAGTCTTTGAAACTGGATAATGCCGTTTGAACAAAGATGTTACCGTCTGTTGGAAGAGGTTGATTAATTGTTAAGTTGCTGGAATAAGTCAATTCTTTAACCGAAAAGAATACACCGGTACTATCTGCCTTTTGGCGAACGGTTTCGGTATAATTGGGCAATCCCAAATTCATGTTGATATGGGTTTTTAATCGACTGGTTGCCGATTTAAGATTGTATTCCGCAATTTTAAGATTTTGGTTTAATCTTAACATGCTGTAACTTTTTTCTTTGGCGATTTCGATACTTTCGTCTAATGTGAGATTGTATGTTTCACATCGAGATATCGAATGGCAAGTTGTTAAAACTAAAATAATTAGAAGTATCTTTTTCATATTATCCTATTTGTGTTTTATTTGAATTTGGACGGTCAGAGTGTATTTTTCCGTCTTTTATGTAAATATTTCGATTCGCGTAATTTGCAATTTCTTGTTCGTGAGTAATCAATATGATTGTGTTTCCTTCTTTGTGCAATTCCTCGAATAATCGCATGATGTCTTCTCCCGTTTTAGAATCCAAGGCTCCGGTTGGTTCATCCGCCAATAAAATTCCCGGATTCGTAACTAAAGCCCGAGCGATTGCGACTCTTTGGCGTTGTCCTCCACTTAATTCGCTGGGTTTATGTTCCAATCGTTCAGACAATCCGACTCTATCCAACGCTTTTAGTGCTTTTTCTTTCCGTTCCGAAGTCGGCGTTCCGGAATAAATAAGAGGTAATTCTACGTTTTGAAGCGAATTGAGACGGGGAAGTAAATTGAAGTTTTGAAAAATAAAACCGATTTCTTTGTTTCGCATTTTGGACAAGTCATCATCTTCTAAAGTGCTGACATCTACTTTGTTGAAGAAATAATGTCCGCTACTTGGCGTGTCGAGACAGCCCAAAATATTCATTAACGTAGATTTTCCTGAACCGGAAGGACCCATAATAGATACATATTCATTTCGTTGAATACAAAGATTAATATCCAATAAGGCCGGAATTTCCATTTCCCCAAGGGAATAATTTTTTGTTAAATTTATTATTTCAATCATATTATTTATTCGTATCGTATGGAGTCAACAGGTTTAAGATTCGCAGCATTTTTGGCCGGAAGGTATCCGAAACTAATTCCGACAATTACCGAAAATGCGAATGCAATGACAATGGAATAAATTCGGATGTAAGTCGTTACATCAGTAAACCAGGAAATTGTCAGCGAAAGTGAAACTCCTAAAAGAACTCCGATAATTCCTCCGGTTATACTGATTGCGACCGCTTCCGCAACAAATTGACTCATGATATCTGCTTTTCGTGCGCCAATGGCTCTTCGAATTCCAATTTCCCGAGTTCGTTCCATTACCGTTGCTAACATAATATTCATAATGCCAATTCCTCCGACTAACAGCGAAATTGCAGCGATTGCACCTAATAAAAAGTTATATATTTGCCTTTCTTTTTCCTCTTGTTTCAATAATTCGAGTGGAATAACAATGCTGTAATCGTTGTTATTGAAATGATGTCTTTTCAATATTTCGTTGATTAACTTTGAAGCTTCGATTAATTCGCCGGAACTGCCGACTTGAACCGTGATTTGTTGGATTTCACTCGCTAACGCACTTTCGCGCGTGAAACGATTGAGAAAAGTCGAAAGAGGAACATATACATCTGTATTTAAATCTCTTGCTGCCAATTCGCCGACTGTTTCCGTGAATAATGTTTTGGATTGCAAAACGCCAATTACCTCCAACCATTGGTCGTCTATTTTGACCATTTGTCCGATAGGCTCTTCTTTTTGAAATAGAGTTGTTGCAACTCCGGCTCCTAATATGCAGACTTTTAATCGTTGTTGATAATGCTCGTTGTTGATAAATTCGCCTTTTTGAGGTTTGTAATTCATCATTTCGAGATATTCGGGAGTGATTCCAATAATGGTCGATTTGACGGATTTATCGGTGTATTTTATATCGGTATTGATTTCGGCTTGTGAAGCAATTTTTTCCACTCCGGGAACAATTTCTTTTATAACTGCTGCATCCTGAAGTGATAATCCTTGCGAAAATTTAGCTCTAACTTCCTCCAATTCTTCTTCCGAAAGATTTTTTTCACGTACAATAATGTTGTTAACTCCTAAATCTTGATATTTTGCGATTGCTTCTCGCTTGGCGCCTTCTCCAATGGAAAGCATTGTGATAACAGATGCTACTCCAAAGATAATTCCGAGCATGGTAAGGAAAGAGCGGAATTTGTGGTCGGCTAAACCTTTTATTGATAAGCGGATATTTTCTTCAATTTGCATAATAAAAATTAGTTTTGTAGATATTCACAACTTACAGTCATGCCCGGTTTTAACCTTTCATCTGATTTTAACATACTCACTTCAACATCGAATACTTTCTGACGAGATTTATCGTCTTTCAAACGACAGAGTTTCCCGATATAGCTGATTTCACCGTCAAAAACGACTTCGGGTAAAGCATCCAAGCGAACAGCAACTTTTTGTCCTGTTTTTAATTTTAGAAAATCATTTTCATTGACACAAGTATTTACTTTCATCCATTTCAATTCGGGAACATTTCCCATGTTATTTCCCGGATATAAATTGTCTCCGACTTTGACTAATGTGCCAGTTCGCCAATTGTAATCTATCTGAAAGACTCCGGCAATGGGTGTTCGCAATGTAAGTGCCGGTAGAATATTATAGGCATTTTGAATTTCAGTTTGCAATTGTCGAACTCTGATTTGTTGAATTTTCAAATCATTTTGACTAATGATTTTGTTTAATTCTAATTTTTTTTCTTCTTTGGCCAAACTGATTTTTGCTTGTTCAAATTCTAACTCTTTGATTTTTTTGTGTCGTTCTGACTCAAATCGAGAAGATTCCAACTCTATTTTTTTTAGATTAAAAGACGCAATTTCGTTTTTGATATTGGATGTTAATTCGTTGATTCTATTGTCTTGGTCTACTTTTAATTTCTCTAAATTAGCAAGTTGCGTTTCCAAATCACTTTCTCTGTCAATAATAAATCGCTTGATGTCTGTTGGGTCTAATTGGATAATCGAATCGCCCGGATTTACAATATCTCCATGTTTGAGAATCCCAATGACTCTCATTTCATACCAATACTGCCCATATCTTTGCAATACAAATGATTGAGAATTTACGGCAGCAAGTTCCCCTGTTTCTATAATGTTTCTTTCGTTGGATTTTCCTTTTCTTTCTTCGTTTTCTATTGAGCTTCCGCAAGAAACGAAGAGGAATGCAAATAAAAAGAAACAAAAAGATTTATGTAATCCGACCTTTTTCATAATGCTTCTTTTTGAGTTGTTTCTTCCTCTGTTTTTTCGCTAACGAAAGGATTTATGAGAGCTATTTTGTCTTTTTCTTCTAATCCATTTTGAATGATAATGAAATCAGAATTGCTGACACCTACTTCCACTTCCACTTTTTCGTATCCGCCGGTTGTTTTTTTATAAACGATATGTTTGCCATTTTCCATGTGCAGGGCTTCCAGAGGAATGTATAGAACATCGTCAATTTTGTCGATGACTATTCTGCAACTGACTGTTAGTCCCGGAAGAAGATTTTTGTTCGTTTCATTGATTAATATTTCGACGGGAAAAACTTTTATTTTAGTCGAACCTTCTTTGTTTATAGCCAAGTTTGCGACAGAATTAACTGTGCCGGAAAAAATGCTGTCAGAAAAAGCATCGGGTTTAATTTCAACGGATAAACCTTTGCTTATTTTAGCAATATCTACTTCGTTGATTTTTACGGTGGCTTTTAAAGAGGATAAATCGGGAAGCTGAATGATTGGGAAGCCGGACCAGCATTGGTCGCCTATCTGAAATTTGTTTCCGCTGCTCCAACTGCGACTGATAATCGCGATTCCGGGAGCCGGTGTTACTACGGACAATTTATTTAATGTTTCTTCTGCTTCTTGCAATCGGGAACGGTCTTGTGTGATTGCTAAGTTTTTTTGCTTAATTTCTTCTTTTTGTATTTTGATTCGATTGTCAATTTGTTCTTTTGCTTTACTCAGAGCAATATCGGCTTTCTCTAAATTGAGCTGAATTTCTTTCTTTTTGACATTGGATTCATAGACTGCTGATTCGAAGCGAATTTTGGAGATTTCCTGAGAAATTCGAGTAACTTCATAATCTGCTTTTAATTCTTCTAATTCGGAATCATGTTGCGCTTTCATTTTTTCCAGTTCCGCCAAACTTATTTCCAGTCGGCTTTCTGCTTCAACAATGGCTTTTTGAACTTCAGACGGGTCAAACACGATAAGTGTATCTCCGGCTTGAACTTCTTGTCCGTCTTTTACGATTTGGGTAATTTTTAGGTTGCCGTATCGCCACGAAATGGTAGGGGAGGAGATGTTTATTGAATTTACAGCTTCTATCTCGCCTTCTTCGTACATATCAATAAGAAAAGTTCCTTTTGTTACATTTCCGATTGGAACTTGTTCGCTTTCTTTTTTGTTGCATCCCCAGCAAAATGCTAAAAATAAAATAAATAAACTTATTGGGAGCGTTTGATGTTTGTTGTTTCTCATTATGGTATAGTGATATTTATTCGTTTAATTCTGTTTCTGCTTCATTTTCTTCTGTTTCAACGGGTTCTTCTTCTAATGATTCAGGAAGCAATGTTTTTCTTTTGATTGATGTTGGAGTTGGTTTAGCTAGCGCAATTACTTCTCCCGCCTGTAAACCGTCTGATATAATCACTTCTTTAGCAGAAGCTAACCCTGTTTTTATTTGACGCATTTCAAATCCGTTATTCACTTTGATATAAACCGCTTTTATTGAATCTTCTTCGAAAACCGCAATTTGAGGAATAACAATCGTATCTTTTACTTCTGTCAAAATAATCGTGCAATTTGCGGTCAATCCCGGCTCCGGCATAGCAAGAATACTGTCAATCGATGCCTCAATTTCAAAGAATTTCACTTTTGAGCCTTCTCTATATTGTTGACCCACTGGCGATTTCATATTGATTTTTCCCCAAGCCAGATTGCCGGGCAAAGCATCAAATGTGAATACAATCGAATCGTTTATGTTTATTTGCTTGTAATCTATTTCAGGCGCGTTTATCTTTACTTTCATTTCATCCAATTCGGGCAAAGTAACAATGGGCATTAGATGCCAAACCGGGTCGCCGATTTGAAATTTCTTTTGAGTTATTGGATTATTTGCTCTTATCGCTAATCCGTCTTTAGGCGCTTTGATTGTCAACGCATCCAATTGGTCTTTAAGTGATTTTACACGAAAGGAAAGACGTTGAATTTCTAATTCTATTCTTCTTATTTCCGATTGCTGAATGATTGAAAGTGCTTGCAATTTTTTTTCGTATTTAGTTTTTTCAATCGCAACTTTTTCCAATTCTAGTTCTTTTATTCTAGTTTGATTTTGGGTTGAATATTTCAATTGTAAAGAATCTAATTGAGCAATTTCTGCATCTGCATTATTATTCTTTACTTGCGCTTCCAATAAAGTATATTGTAAATTTAAATCTGCTTTGGTTTTATTTAAATGAGCTTGAAGATTTTCTAATTCAATCAAAGATTGGTCATAATTGACTTGTATTGATTGCACTTCAATTGTACAAACGACATCTCCCTCTTTTACATAAGTTCCATCTTCGACCAAACTGCCAATTGTTCCTTCTATATAAGGCGGACAAGCGGCTGTTGTAGAGCGAACCGGTTCAACAAATCCGTCAATTCTAAGTGTGTTTTTAAAATCAGCATAAACAATATTGTAAGTTGGAATATTTAAATCCTTATCTGATTGGCAAGAACAGATAATAAGCAATAAAGATATGACAAGGGTTATTTGATATTTTGACACAGAATTAGATTTACATTGTAAATAAAGTTGACTTTTCTTGTAATTCGGGCGCAAAGTAGAACTTTTTTCTTGTAATAGACGTAAATTAGTCTTAATATTTTCTGCAGAGAGTAAAAAATGTGTTAAAAACTCATAAGTATCGGTTTGATTTAGGAAAATTTCTCTGAAATGAATTTATTTTTTCATCTATTTGTTTGTACTTTTACGTCCGTGAGTTAACTTAAATTATTAATAATAAAAAAGAATGAAAAACGTAACACAAATCTTGGCAGTATGCCTTATCGCTCTTTGCTTTGCTTCATGTGGCAGCAAACAAAGTAATGAAAGTAACGAAAGCAGTGAGTGGGAATCCCTTTTTAATGGAACAGACCTTTCGGGCTGGAATCTTATTTGTCAACCGCAAGATAAAGACAAAGGTTTTTGGATTGTTGAAGACGGTGCAATTCTTTGTAATTCAACGAATCGGAGAGACCATCATCATGTTTGGCTAGTAAGTGAACGTGAGTTTGCAAATTTTGAATTGCAATTTAAATTTCAAGCTTTTTCGGATTCTCCGGGCAATAGCGGATTGCAATTTCGTAGTAGATATGACTATGACTTGGAAAATGGTGGTTGGATGCACGGTCCGCAAGTGGATATTAATCCTCCTCAACCGATGACTTGGCGCACGGGTCTGATTTATGATGAAACTTACGAAGAACGCCGCTGGATATATCCTAGTTTGCCTAATTGGGATATGTTGCCGGAGTACGAGCCGGAAGAGCATATCTTCAAATATGCTGAGGATGGGGATGGCTGGAATGATTTAACTTTGATTTGTCAAGGAATGCATATCAAAACAATTGTTAACGGAATTGTGCGTACAGATTGGGATGCTACCGGTGTTCTTGATAATGAGGCTCACAAGAAACACAATATTGACAAGTCTGGATATCTTGCTTTTCAGCTTCATAATGGAGATGATTTGCGCATCCGATACAAGGATATCCGAATTAAGGAACTTCCTTAAAAATAAAAAATAAAGACTTGTTAATTCCATCTCTTTTTGTAATTTTGTGCTGTTTCTAAATCTCCTATAGAGATAGGTATTTTTAGAAAAGTTTATTTTGTAAAAATACGAGCGTTTTTAAGATATTATTTTGTTCAAGAAAATCACCAATTTTCAAAGCTATACAAGATAATACAACAGAACGCTCACGCCGTTTGTGAATATACATTTTCATTAGTGAAAGTGTTTGTCATAGAAATGGCGTGGGACTGTTGTTTATTTGTATAGCGGGTGTTTGGTGATACCTCTTGGGCAGATAAGACATAAACAGTTCCCACGCTTTTTTTTTGTATAATGTCGAATTTGGGGAACTTTTCGGCAGCATATAAAGACAACTTACAATGAAAAAAAATGTATCATTGATTCTAATTGCTATGCTATTCTCTTATCTCAGCACAGAAAGTAGTTATGCGCAAAAATGGCTGAACAAGGCCTTGAACACAGTTGAAAAAGTGGCTTCGGCTTTGGATCCCGAGAGTCCTCAATCGAAAGAACAACCGACAGCAAACTCTTCGCCGCAAAACGGGATTCAAATAAATGTGCCTGTCCCGAATCTAATTATCAAGTATGTCAGTTTTACCGTGTCGGGTACCGATGCTATTTTGGAATTCACATTGACCAGCGCGAGAAAAGATGCAAATATCAATCTTGCGGTGAGCTCGAATCGTAGCATTGCGTACGATAATTTGGGAAATAAATTGGAAAGATTTTCGGTAAGCCAAGGAGGAGATTCTTATGCCAACTATCCAAAAACTTTACTGTTACCGGCAGATATTCCTGTAAATTGTAAGCTGCGAATTTCTCGTTTTGATACTTCTGCATCAGTTCTCAAACGACTGGATCTTTCTGCTAAAAGTGCTGAATTGGGTCTTGAGTACACGAATGTAATTACCTTTCAGAATATTCAGATTACGAAAAGCGAGAACTATGAAGCCTTTTCTGATAAATTCATTAAAGATGCTCAGTTTCAATTATCAAGAATCGCATTTCCAATTAAAGGTGGAAATTCAGAGGGCGAAAACTGGACTAAAGGAAATTGGTCGGTTATGCAAACGCCTCTTTCTGATTTCAAAAATAATAAGCAATATAAATATGACATTCAAAAAGGGACGAATTCGGTAGTCGAAAAATTATGGATTCCTGATTCGGACATGTTTCTTGAATGCCATTATGAGCTTATTGATGGAAAGTGGTATTTAACTGCTTATTATGATAATTTCTGATAAAAGACATTTTTAGTTATAATTTAAAATAAATAAATCATGAAAAAAGTAATTTTTTTTACAATTCTTGCAGTAGCAAGTAGTTTAGTGGGATCGGTATCTGCCAAATCTTGGCGAGTGAATAACTTAGATGCAAGTGCAAATTTCACGACTTTAGATGCTGCAATGGCGGGAGTAACCGCAGGAGATACAATTTATTTGGAGGGTTCGCCCAACGATTACACTTTGAGTAATGCAATTTCTAAGCAAGTTGTGATTATCGGTCCGGGATATTTTTTGGATCAGAATGAAAATACGCTTGTGAGTAAATCGCCGGCAATGATTGCTTCTAATGTAACCATTCTTGCAAAGGGAACTGTTCTAGAAGGGGTTACTATTAATAAAAACAACAATACAAATTTATATATCGCTGCAGACGATGTTGTTGTTAGGAAATGTCATATTAATCGAATTTATTTTAGTGATAATACTGCTAGTACTAATTTGGAAATTGCAAATACAATAATCACGCAATCGATAACGAACGACATAACAGTCGGAAGCAATGATTACGGGAAAGGAGGACTTATCTCAAATAATATATTGGGAGCGTATAATCTTTTTTCGGGACTAAGAAATTTTGACATTTTGTTCAATACATTTACGACTACAAATCAGTTTGCGACTGCAGGCTCTTCCAATTGCAATATTAGAAACAATATATATAGAGGTAACTCTGTTGGTTCAGGCACAAACAATACTTACACCAACAACTACAAAGCATCAACTGCTGAGTTTGTAGGAGGAGATTCAAGCGACAAACAATGGCAATTAATCGCCACTTCTCAAGGAAATACAGCATCTTCAGCCGGTGGACAATGCGGTGCTTTTGGCAGTAGTTCTCCTTATGTATTATCCGGTTTAGCAAATATTCCTCATATTTATGATATTGAAGCGCCTACGTCTGCATCAGCAGCAAGTGGTTTGTCTGTTACTGTAAAGATTGGTACAGAGAAATAAGCGGTGTAGAACAAACTAAATATTAGTTATTATGAGAAAAATAATTGTTCTACTATTAATAATTGTATCAAGTGGTGCGTTGCGTGCGCAAATTAGTCAAGCAGAGTATTTTATCGATGTAGATCCCGGCATTGGGAACGCGACAAAGATTGAGAATATGGCAACTGTTATTGAGAATAATAACAATAACATATTTGAAAAACTGTCTTTTACTGCTCCTTTATCTACTCTAACTGACGGTTTTCATCGCTTGTATGTGAGAGCTAGAAATGGCAATGCTTGGTCGCAAACGCAATCGGTTTCATTTCTAAAGATGAGGCTTCCGGGAGAAGCGAGCATGGCTGTTAGTCAGGTTGAGTATTTTATCGATGCAGATCCCGGACAAGGAAATGGCATTGCAATTCCCGTTGGAGAAGCGTTTGTCGCTCCTATCGATTTGTTACCTAATGGTTTTCATACCTTGTATATCAGAGCAAAAAATGAAAACGGCTGGTCGCAAACACAATCGCATTCTTTTGTGAAAATCGAATTGCGAGGAGAAGAGACTTCTTTGATAGATTATCTGGAATATTTCGTTGATATGGATCCGGGATATGGTAATGGAATTGTTGTTGAATTGGGCGATAATACTGAAACTTTTTCTTTTGTAGTTGACACGAAAGAGTTATTGGACGGATTTCATACATTGTATGTAAGAGCGAAAAACAAAGGACAGTATTGGTCGCAAGTGATGCATCAGTCATTTGTGAAAACAGTGCTTCCGACTGAAATCGCTTCCGGGTTGAAATTGCTTGAGTATTATTTGAATGTTGATCCCGGAGTAGGAGAGGGCATTCAAGTAGCCGTTTCGACATCCGAACCGGATCTTAATTTCAATGTTGATCTGAATCAAGTGCCTGAAGGAAATCACGTATTATATATCAGGGGATTAAATCGAATTGATCAATGGAATAATATTGGTCAACATGGATTTGCCGTAATCGGTGGAAATTCTCTGGAAAGCATTTCAGAATTAGACTTGTCCGTTTATCCCAATCCGGCAACGGATTTTGTCTTGATAAAAAATGAAACAGCTTCTATCACAATGGTTACATTGACCGATAGCCGGGGAATTGTGCTTTTGCAAGAACAAGTAAATAAAGCAACACCATTAATTAACATTCCGGTTGCTTCTTATGGTGCTGGAATCTACTTTTTGAGAATAGAGGTTGATGGCTCAAGCAAAGTAGTAAAATTGATGAAAAAATAAACAATACATAAATTACTAACATTAAAAATCTATCTACTTATGGAACCAATGGAAATTATTTTGGGAATCCTTATTTTATCCCTTACAGTCGTGATTGTTGGACACATGATATATGAACTTTTCATTAAGAAAAAATTGTCCGAAAAACATACAGCCGATTTGTTCCGACAACAGCGAATGGAGGCTGGAAAAACTCCGGAGTCAACTGCCGAAGAAGATGAGGAAGCGGAAATATTATTAAATGATGCTTTTGTTATCTGGCCGGTTGTTGAATCAACCGCAGATGATGATTTGAGAGCTCCCTTGAAGCGCAAGCAAGTGAAAGAGTCGACTTTGTTGCTTAAGCGCGTTGAAGATTTACAGCCAACAAATGACTTGATAATAGACCGCTTGAATGAATTGTCCGGCTGTGTGAATAGTGCCAATAAACGACAGTTTAATGGATCTAAGACGTTGATTATTATTACAATTATCATATTTACGTTAATATCTTTCATTTCGGGAGGCGGTTTTTCATGGAGTAATTTGAGCTCGTACATGTTTCCTATCTGCGGTTTGACGATCTATATAATGGCAAGTATGACTCCGACTTTTGTTTTGAATCGACGAATTGTAAACGGAAAAGGAAATAGTCGGAACTTTATGACTGTTTTTATTGCCGGTTTGTTTGGCATGATTGCAGCTGCGCCAACTTACAAAACAGTGACAAAATGGTCGGATGGGTCGACTACTTCAGACACAGATCATGGTGCTACTTGGTTTACATTAATCCTTACATTTTTCGTTCTTGTTCTTGTTGGCTTCTTTATTGCGGTAATAGGCTTAATCAATTATATAAGAAATTATTTGCTGTACGTGTAAAATGAGTTGAAGTTGTGTTTAATGTGTTATTAAAGAACTTCCTTTGTAGAGACGCAAGCATTGCGTCTCTACAAATACTCTGAAACATTGAATAAAGACTTGTTAATTCCGTCTCTTTTTGTAAATTTGTGCTGTTTTCTATAATTACTATAGAGATAGAGATTATAGAAAACGTTTTTTTTAATAAAAATACAAGCGTTTTAAGATATTATTTTGTTCGAGAAAATCGCCAATTTTCAAAACAGTACAAAGTGATACAACAGAACGCTCACGTCGTTTGTTAATAATACATTTTTCATCAATTATTGTATTTTATCATAAAATGGCGTGGGACTGTTGTTTATTTGTGCTGTGGGTGTTTGGCGATACCTCTTGAACGGATAAGACATTAAACAGTTCCCACGCTTTTTTGGTTGGTATCAAACTTGAATGTTGTTTGAGTTTATTGATGGGAAGTGGTGTTTAATTGTTTATTGCGATTATTTATGTCAGGGAATTAAATCGACTGGAAAGCATTTTGGCATTAGACTTGTCTGTTTACCTTAATTCGGCGACAGATTTTGTCTTGATGAAAAAATAAACTAATACATAAAGTAAAACACAAACATTAAAATTTTATTATTATGGCTGCTACTGAAATTTTTGTTGGAATCCTTATTTTGGTCATTGTATTTGCTATTCTTGGACACATGATATATGAACTTTTTATCAAAAAGAAGTTGTCCGAAGATCGCACCATTGATTTTTTTATACAACAACGAATGGAGGTTGGAAAATTACCGAAATCGACTGCCGAAGAAGATGAAGAAGCTGAAAGATTATTAAATGATGTTTTTGTTTTCTGGCCGGTTGTTGAATCAACCGCAGATGATGATTTGAGAGCTCCCTTGAAGTATAAACAAGTGAAAAAATCGATTTTGCTGCTTAAGCGCGTTGAAGATTTACAGCCAACAAATGAATTAATAGTAGACCGCTTGAATGAATTATCCGGTTGTGTGAATAGTGCCAATAAACGACAGTTTAACGGTTCTAAAACTCTGATTATTGTTGCAATTATTATATTTACATTGATATTCTTTATCTCTGGAGCGAGTTTGTCCGGAAGTAATTTAAATTCATTAATATTTCCTATCTGTAGTTTGGCTGTTTATATAATGGCAAGTCTGACTCCAAGCTTTGTTTTGAATCGACGAATTGCAAAAGGAAAAGGGAAAAGTCGAAACTTTATGACTGTTTTTATTGCCGGTTTGTTTGGTATGATTGCAGCTGCGCCAACTTACAAAACAGTAACAAAATGGTCGGATGGGTCAACTTCTTCGGACACAGATCATAGCGCTACTTGGTTTTCATTAATCCTTACATTTGTAGTTCTTGTACTAGTCAGCTTCTTTATTGTAGTGATAGGTTTAATCAATTATGTAAGAAATTATTTACTTTATGTGTAAAACGAGTTGAAGTTGTGTTCAATGCGTTTTGTGTTGAGCACAACTTCAATGTTTTTTCAAAATTCGAGGTAAGGTAAAACTCGCGCAATATCTTCTTCTGAAAATTCTTCCAGTAATTTTAGTTCTTCTACTTTTTCTAACTTTCCTTTTTTCTTACGCATTTCGATAATTGCTTTCGCTTGATAAAAATTAAGATAAGGATGTGCTCTCAATTTATCTAGCGAAGATGAATTTATTGCAATCCGGCTGATTTCGTTCGGGTTAATTTCGATATATGGAACGATTTGTTCGTATAATTCCTCATACATTCCGTATACTTCTTGCAATTGCTCAACACGATGATAACCTCCGAGTATGTTTTTGTAACTGATGATTCGCTTCGCAAAACTGGAGCCGATTCCCGGTATTTTTTTCAAAAGGCTAGAATCAGCGGTATTTAATTCAATGATTGTTCCTTCGGCTAACTTTTCCACTTTTGGAAATTGTTTTTGAGGTGGCCTTTCTGGCGTTTTTTCTTCTTGTTGATAATAAGTTCTCTTTTTCTCCGTATTTGTTTGAGGAGGTTTGTAATACTTTTGAGAGCTGCGACTTTCAGATTTGAAACTATCTGGAGATGCTTTTGGTAACGCTTCCTCTTGAATCACAGGCTCCAATTCTGTAATTGAATCCGGTTGGGAAGATGAAAAAATAAACTTTCCTAAAAAAATACCGGCAAGAAGTACGATTAAAAGTAAAATGGCTTGGCGCTCACGGCGCGAGAAATGAAAAAAATCTTTCCACATGATTTTGATTATTAAGAGTTAAAATTAATGTTAAGTAAATGGTTCAATAAATTTAGTCGTTTTCTCGCAATAACATAATTCAAGTAAACTTGGCTTCTGTCTATTGCTTAACGAAAACGTTGACTTAAATCTTGAAAATAAAATTTCCAAACTTAAGAGATGCTTTTATTGTCTTATTAATTAGCTTCCGTTAGGAAGCATCGTTTAGTAACCAGTAAGCTTGCTTGCTGGAGAAAATGCAGCTTCCTACGGAAGCTGTGGAAGATACATCTGTTTGTCCACCAGCAAGCGAGCTTGCTGGTTACTAAACGAAATTTCCTAACGGAAATATAAAAATTACCGCTTTGGAATTAATCTATTTATTGACTCTTCCCACAATTTGGAAAATTCTTCAAGTGTTATACAGCCCTTTGATTCCTCTTCAAAACTAAGTTGGTTTATGCGAGTTGGTTCTTCGCATACTGTTTGTGGAATATTTGTAAAATAGTCCAATTCTTTTTCCGTAATAAATACTTCTTTCATGTTTTAATAAGTTAAGTGTAAATTTATAATTTAGTTATTTCGATTCGAATTCTATTTTTCCATCTTTCATTGGAATTATTCGATCCGTTAATTTTGCCAGATCTTCATCATGCGTTACAATTACGAATGTTTGATTAAACTGATCTCTCAAATTAAAAAATAACTGATGCAATTCTTCCTTGTTTTGAGTATCCAAGCTTCCCGAAGGTTCATCCGCAAAAATAACAGAAGGATTATTGACGAGCGCGCGCGCTACGGCAACTCGCTGTTTTTCTCCTCCGGAAAGAGCCGCAGGCTTATGTTCTATTCGGTCCGACAATCCTAAAAAGTCAAGAACTTCTTTTGCTTTTTTCTCGGCTTCAGAAGTTTTCTTTTTCCCAATTAAAGTGGGAATCATAACATTTTCAAGGGCTGTAAATTCCGGGAGTAATTGATGAAATTGAAAAACAAAACCAATATTTCTATTCCTGAAAACAGCAAGTTCTTTGTCTTTCAGCTTGTTGATATTGATGTTTTTGTAATATATTTCTCCCGAATCAGGTTTGTCTAAAGTGCCCATTATTTGCAGTAAAGTTGTTTTTCCTGCTCCACTAGCTCCAACAATGGCAACTATTTCTCCTTGAGAAATGGTTAAATCAATTCCTTTCAAGACATTTAAGTCTCCGAAACTTTTATTTATGCTTTTACAATAAATCATGAATCTTCGATAATTATGCAAATATAATGATACTCTTAACTCTTTGCAATTAATAAATATAATTTATAATTATTTAAGATAGCTACTTCTTGTGACTTTGAAATTTTAATCTACCTTTGTCACGAAATTATTTAATTTAATTTTTAAAATAAATATATGAAACGAATTTTTTTATCTTTATTTGTGGTAGCTGCTTTAGCTATTTCTACATCTTCAAGTGCGCAAGACGCAAAAACATCTCCAGAGACTAAAAAAGAGTGTACAGAAGCAAAGGCTAAAGAAGATTGCACTGAAAAAAAAGCTGAATGTTCAGAGAAAAAAGAATCTTGTTGTACAAAAAAAGATACAGCAGAAACTAAATCCTGCGGAAAAAAATAATCTTTTCGATGTCGAAAAGTTACAGAAGCTTCTCGTTTTGAGAAGCTTTTTTATTTGTTACACATTTCTTTGAAATTGCAATATTCACACGTTTTTGTAATCTCTGTTTGTTCAAACGGAATGGACGGATTAAAAATTTCATCAATTTTGTTTAATAGTAAATTTTTGAAATCTTCATTCAATTCATTGAAATCATCAATTGGTTCTTTGTTGTAAGGAATAATTGGCGAATAATTTTCTTTTGCGGCTTCTTGCATATACAATAATCCGGGAATTATAGGCAAATTCCATTTTCCCTCTTGAATAAGAGCTGAAGCATACACAAAAGTCTGGAAAATATGAGAAGCTCGATCCTTTTTTTGTTCCAAAAGTTCTTCTAAAGTCTTGTAGTTTTTGGCCTTTCCGCTAGTCTTGTAATCCAAAATATAGTATTTCCCATTTTTTTCTTCCAACCGGTCAATAATTCCTCCGATATTGAGTTGGATATTTTTTTCTTCTAGTGAAAAAACTCCTTTGACTCTCTTTTCTAAGCCATGAATCGTAAAAGGCGCACGTTGTTGATCCAATTGAATCAATCGTTCAAGCATTTTGCAAATGACATGAAAATTGATCAATTGTTCGCCGTTAAAATCCTCTTCAATTACTTTGCGCCCTTTGAAATATTCTTTCTCAAAAGCTCTTAAAACTAATTTTCGAACCAAATGAGGATACTCTTTATAAGAGTCAAAATGTTCTTTTTGAACCACAAAAGGAGTAATGGATTGCTCTTCTTCTATATGTCCAATTTCCCGATACAAATACTCGGATGCCCGGTGAAAAATAGAACCGAACACCGAATTATCCAATTCATCGGCTAAATCCTCTTTGCTTCTCAATTCTTTGACATATTCCAAATAGAATTTATAGGAACAGCTAATAAACGAGTTCAGAGCAGTCGGAGAAAGACGATAGGCCTCTTCGTTCGTATTTAAATCGTATTTATTTTTTAACAATTGGATTAGTTCGTCATTCTTTTCGATTTTTATGGATTCTGCTTGCCAAGGCTTAATCGCAGCTTGAAGCGAAAATCGTTTAATGGTATCTTTTAACTGCGGATCAATCAATAATTGCAACAGAAACCGACTTATTTCTGATTTTCCGGTTTGTGTTTTGTCTGTATTGTATACTAAAGTGATTTTTTCTGCGCGTTGAATCAATCGATAAAAATAATAAGCGTAAATAGAATCTTGATGATCAATTGTACTCATTTCGAAATGTGCCCGCAAGAATTGAGGAACAAATGTATTTTCATTCGTGCTTCCCGGCATATATCCTTCATTAACATTTAGCATAAGGAGATTTTTGAAGTCAAGCGTACGAGTTTCCAAAACACCCATAATTTGCAAACCTTTAACCGGTTCTCCGTGAAAAGGAATTTGAACAGTTGACAATAATTTCCTTAATAATCGCAAGAAAGTTGATTTTTCTAACTTCCAATTTTCGGTTGACAATAATCCGTAAAGGCGATTTACTACTTGATAAGCTCGAAAAATGGATTCTTGATACAAGCCATTATATGTGTTAGCGATAAACGTTTCATTTTCGTAAGATTGTCCGACTTTTTGAATGATTTTCAATAAATATTCAGCCAAATGCAAGGTGTCGGGAGCGTAAGTGAATAAAAGAGAATCTTTTAATTGTTCTGTTGTCGGGAAAAACAAATTATTTTGAATCAACTCTTGTTCAACCTCTTTTGCTCCCGGAAAAATTAGGGAAGTATAAGGATGTCTCAAAACAGGCAATACATATTTATACCAAAACGATTTATCCGAATTTCGGTAGGATTTGGTTTGCATTTCCGTCAGAATTTGCAAATAACTGCTGATTGCTGTTTGTGTAATGGGAAATCCCATTGTTATGTTGACATTCTCAACTTTTTCGGAAGGAACGGCATGAATGACTGTCGGCAAAATGGATTCATTGCACAATACAATTGCCGAATCCGGTTCACGAAAAGAAGAAGGTTGATTCAGCGATTCAATCCACGGAGTAATAACGGATGATTGTCCGCTTTCTGAGGGCGAAGCCAGAAATGTAATTTCTTTTTCTGTGTTCAAAAAAGAATGAAAGGAATCCGTTTCTAAGGCAGAACCAAATTTCCGAATGTTTTTTTTGATGAATCTTCCGGCTTCCGTTTGCAAATAATAGGAATCGTAATCCCAATAAAAAGACGATTTTCCTTTCAATTTCTTAAAAAGTTCTTCTTCGCATTTGCTTAAAACATTGAACCCGACAAAGGCATAATGTTTTCCGGAAAATATATTCTCTTCACTTTCGATGACAGATCGCATTAACATTCCGGGATAAGAAATATTTTTCTTGCTTAATTTTTCTTTGAATGAGAAATAGACTTCCCCAAGAATATTCCAAATATTCCAAAAGGCTGTTTTCAGGGAACTTTCTCCTTGAAAAACATGTTTGAAATAACGAATTAATGACTGAATTTGCTCTTCACTCAAATGATCAAAATTGTCTCGAAGTTGATCTAAATCCCGCAGATTGCCAAATAGCGATCGGGCATTGACCAAATTTTTATCTACATCATCAAAATCATTGAGAAGAATTTCGCCAAAGAAAAAGAATTCATCTAACGTTTCTGATGAAGGAACTTCCGCATGCGAATTGTAAACGTTAATATAAGTTTCATAAAGTTCTCCGATCAATTGAATTGCATCACCTTTTTTCAAGGAAGATGTTTTTTCGAATAGATTTTCGATCGATCTATATTGCGGCGCCCACAGCGGCGTTTGTGCGTGTTGATATAAATAATTATTGAAAAATAAACTGGCTCGAATACTCGGGAATACAACGGTAATGTCGGATAAGTTTGTTCCAAAACGATCGATTAAATCTTTTGCGACTAAACTTAAAAAAGGCTCAGAGAATTTATTGTTCATAATAATTTAATGAGATTAGAGGGGTCTTGTGATGAGTGAAAAACTCTCAAGATGAGAATATGATCAACTTTTATTTCAGAGATTATTTTGTACGACCATAACACAGCAAATCGAATTTCTTTTTCGTTAAATGTCGGCTCTGCTGGGCTCTTGAATGGAAAATAAATGGTTTCTTTTGCTTTGTTTCTGATACTACTGATGACATATAAAGCTGATGTTGAGCTTTTATCTCTATCTTTTATATAGTTATAAATGTTTTTTATATCAGCTTTCGCTTTATTTGTCCATTTTAAAGAATGAACATTTTTTACCATGTTTCAATTTCTTTCTGTAAATCCTCATCGGAAATGACATTGCCGATTATTCCTTCTTTTCGAGCTTCGTTTATTTCCTCGACAAACTGTTTCTTAGTTAAAGGATGCATACCAACTGTGTAAGCAACGATTTCGTCATTTACAGATTTTACATTAGATTGAGAAAAAAAATCATCCATTTTTATAAAACTTACACTTTCATGTTTCATAATTAATAATAGTTTTGTTTGATAAATAGTTTTGTAAAGATATGAAATGTTTTCAAAAAGACAAATCATTTTGAGCATTTCCTATAAAGTTCGCCTGTTGATATTGCGGAGTCCATAATAGAGTCTGAGCATATTGATGCAAGTAATTTCTAAATAAGTTTAGAGGGGTCTTGTGATGTATGAAATATCCGAAGAATTTCTATATAATTATCGGATATTTCATATATAATCTTATAACGCCATTTTATTGCGTATCGAATATTTGGATTGTTAAATTTCGTTTCTTTCCCAAATTTATATGGAAAAGGAAAAATTTGACTTATTGTTTTTTCTATTCCTTTTAAAACATACAATGCTCGTTCTCTACTTTCGTTTAGATGAATAAACTCTAATATAGAAATAAAATCGGCTTTAGCTTTTTCAGACCAGATAATTAAAGGTCTATTCTCTTCCATATTTGGAATGTAATTCTTTCATAAAATCTTCATGGAAAACGAATTTGCCTTCCGCAATTTGCCTTCGAGCGATATTTATTTCTGCGACATATTGTTCCTTATTCAATGGACGCATATCTGCAGCATAGGCAATGATTTCATTGTCTGCGGTATCAACTTTGGGCTGAAAAGAATTATAATCTTTTTTCATGACAATTTGTTTTACGCTTTCATGTTTCATAATTAATAATAGTTTTGTTTGATAAATAGAATTGTATGAAATATTTTCAAAAAGGCAAATCATCAAAATTGGGCGCCGGTGGAGTTGGCGGAGGCTCCGGCAAATTATAATCGGCAGGAGCTTCCGGCATAACAGCTTCTTGAGTCGCGCCTGCAACTTCGATTTTCCAAGCTTTTACATCAGTGTACCAACGACCATTAAATTCCCGACTTTCAACATCAAAATCAATAGTGAGTCTATTCCCTTCTTGCAATTGAGTTGGGTTAATTTTGTCTCCCCAAATGCTTACACACATCTTTTTAGGATATTGACCGTCTGTTTCGACTATAATATTTTGCTTTTTCCATTCTCCATTTCTACTTGTTCCAGATTCCAAAGGAAGAACCTGTGTTAGTCTTACTGTTAACTGCATGCTATAAACTTTTTGTAATTATTTAATCCACAAAGTTACAATAAAACTTCATACAATTGACTTGCGTTATTAAAATTTATTGCAATGAAAGATGATTCCATGACTATTTTGCTGTTTTTTTATTTGCTTTATTATATCTAAATTTGTGAATTATAAATTAATCTATGAATACAATCCAAATAAAAAACATCGAAACGATTCGCGAAGCGGCATCTGAGTTTATTCAAAAAATGGGTGAGCGTACTGTTTTTGCTTTTGACGGTAAAATGGGAGCCGGAAAAACGACTTTTATTAAAGCTGTTTGTGAGGAATTAGGTGTGACAGATGTGATTAATAGTCCAACATTCGCTATTGTCAACGAATATCGTTCGGAACAGACTGCCGAGCTGATTTATCACTTTGATTTTTATCGAATTAATGATATTCAGGAAGCTTATAACATAGGCACCGAAGATTATTTCGACAGCGGTGCCTTATGTTTTATTGAATGGCCGGATAAAATTGAATCCATGCTTCCGAACGATACTGTTTTTGTTCAGATTATCGAACAGGAAGACGGCACAAGATTGGTTTCTTTTTAGAATTTCAAAATCAAATTAGCCAAGATATTTGTTCCGGCTTGTGGATAATATCCCGCTCCGGAATATAAATCCAATCCGCCGTCGTCTCTTCGTGCATATTCAGTCCAAGCCCAGCCATTGGATTCGTATTTTTCGTTGAATAAATTGTTGATTAATAGATTGACTGATAATTGTTTCAATCCTTTCACTTTGAAGTCATAACCAAAACGAAGATTATTGACAAAATAAGCATCCAAACTTCTGTCGTCACTGCTTGTATTATCCAAATATTGTTTGCTGACAAAACTGGATTGAAGTCCTGCGTTGAAAGCGCGATGTCTGAATGTAAATAAACTATTCGCAATTACATCCGGAGAATATGAAATATTTGTTGTTTTGTAGTAATCTGCAACTTGTTCACTTTCGCCGGAAACACTTACGTAATTGGTGTAATCCTTTATTTTATTTTGACTGAATGTAATGTTGCCGTCCCATTTTAATCCATTTGCAATGCGAATACCTGCCAATAATTCAACGCCCATTCGATAGCTGTCTGGAACATTTGACGTTAATTGTTGTCCAATTTCGTTTAATCTTCCAGTTAAAATCAATTGGTCTTTGTATTTCATGTAATAAAAATTGATTCCTGTAGCAAAGCTTTTATTGTTGAATTTGTGTCCAAATTCGTAATTCATTAATTTTTCGGCTTTGGGAATTTCATTTACAGCGGCATCCGTGTAATTATTTCGACTGGGTTCGCGATGTCCGATTGCAAAAGACCCGTACAAATTATTTTCCTTGTTTAACTGATAAAATACTCCTGCTTTGGGATTGAAGAAATTAAATTGGTCATGAACATCAAGCGTTTGCATTTGTCCTTGATTCCAATCGTAATCGTCGTTTAGACCATTTATTTTATAATCAATATGGCGATATTGAACGTCTCCGTAAAGACTTAATTCAGGAGTTAACTGATAATTTCCTTTGAGATAAATATTCACATCTGCTTTTTTTCCAATACCTCTGTAATATTCATGTTCCGGAAAAAACGAAGCATCATTCATATATTCTTTTGCCCAAATAACATAACCGAAATGACTTCCTTCGTAATAATTTCCGCCACCGCCGAGCGAAACATCCCATTTGTCTTTTCTATAATCCAAAGAAAATATCATTCCACCGAAATCATTGTCCAAATGTTTTTGACGAACCAAATCGCTAGTGTAAACTGTCGGAGTAAAAAGTTTTAAACCATATTCTTCTAAATACCGATTTCTTCTGTATTCTTCATAATATCCGGCTCCTTTCGTGTAAAATAAAGAAGCATTGAGATTTAGATGAGGCTTCAATCGTTGCAAAAGACTCAATTGATAATGCGTTTGATGATAATTATCCGTTTGATTTTTGTAATACAACGGATTGCCATTCGCATCATCTCCCATATAACCGGAAGAATTATAGGTTCGGTTGCCCTTGCTTCCATCAGTTGGGAAAATGATATAATCATCAATCCCATTCCAAGCATGATAGGTTTTTTCTTTACCGCTGAAAGTAACGAATTTTACCATCGTATTGTCATTGAAATAAGCACCCTGTGCAAAATAAGATTTTAAATCTACACTTGCCCGGTCAATAAATCCATCCGAAGTAATGGACGAAAGACGCGCATCAAACGCCCAATGTTCATTAATTGTTCCTGTCCCTAACTTGAAAGTCGTTTTTGCGGTGTTAAAAGAACCATAACTTCCATTCAATTCGCCATACGGATTCGCCGAAATATTTTGAGACTTCATATTAATGCTGGCACCAAAAGCACCGGCACCATTCGTTGAAGTTCCAACTCCCCGCTGAACTTGCAAATCTTCCAATGAAGACGCGAAATCAGGCATATTTACCCAATACACTCCATGCGATTCAGCATCATTCAAAGGGATGCCATTTGTCGTAATATTAATCCGATTAGCGTCCGTTCCACGAATCCGCAAACCCGTGTAGCCGATTCCCGTTCCGGCATCAGAAGTGGCAATAACAGACGGAGTTAATGTTAAGAGATAAGGAATGTCTTGTCCGAAATTCACTTCTTCGATTTCGTCCTTACTCATGTTCGAATAAGCAACCGGAGTTTTTGTCGTTGCTCGTGTAGATAACACTTCTACTTCTTGAAGATTGAGCCAGCTGACACTGTCAACTTCAATTTCTTTTTCTGCGAAAAGCGCACTCAATGACAATAAATTTGCCATTGCAAATAAAAAAACCTTTTTCATTGCGAAAACTTTATTTTAATTCAACAAAAAAGGGGATAAATGAGATAGTAATTCCAAATAAAGGAAATGTTGCCGATTGGCATCTTTGTCCCTACGCAGATATTAATCTGTTCAGGTTCAAAGGGTATAATCTCAGCCCGAAGGCACCCCTAAAGATATCGGGCACAAAGATAAGAAAAAATAATTATGAATTATGAATTTTCATAAACCCTCTTGCCATTGTCTTTCGAAAATATAAAAAATTGAGAATAAAGTTATATTTTTGTATTTATAAAGTAGAAATATGAATGCAACAACAGAGAATAATCGAAAGTTAGATAAAGAACTGAGTGATAAAGTGAGCTTTATTGCATTTATTATACCCGAATTTGCAGCAGCATTTAAGATGAAAATCTCTGATGCCTATAAATATTTGAAAAAATACGGCGGTTTGGAGTTCCTGCACAAACATTGGTGGGCTTTGCATACCGATAACGAATACTATACATTGCTTGATTTATACGAGGTTTGCCTTAAAAACGGAGGTCAAAGATGAAGATTTATCACGGAAGTTATCTAATGGTAAAAGAAATTGACCTCTCAAAAGGCGAGAGATATCGAGATTTCGGGCGAGGTTTTTATACCACAAAATTCCGCTTGCAAGCTGAAAGCTGGGCAAAACGAATAGGCACTAAACACGGCAATTCAGGTTTTGTTACTGAATTTGAATTTAATGAGACATTTTTTGACCCTTCTCGTAAATACAATGTATTGCGATTTGAAGGGTATACAAACGAATGGCTTGATTTTGTTGTTCTTAACCGTGATGATAAATTTATAGAGCAACGACACGATTATGATATTGTAGAAGGACCTGTTGCTGACGACAAAATACAATTCAGATTACGACAGTTTTTAAACGGACGTGTTTCTCGCGAACGGTTTTTGAAAGAGTTATCGCACCACGAGGAAACGCACCAGATTTGTTTTTGCACACTTAAATCATTACAAACTATTGAATATATATCGAATGATGTAATTTTTGACATTGAAGATATTGGCGAAAAAATCATTGAAAAACTAATGTTAGAAAAACAAATTGATGAAGTTTTAGCAACGGATTTATTTTTCAACTCTACAACTTTTGCTGACTTGGAAATCGAAGCGACACAGCTTTGTAAACTCTCGTTGCAAGAAATTTATGAAATATTGAAATTGGAACTAAAAAAACAATAAGTAAATAGGCAGCATATACAAGCCCCAACCGTTAAAAGCAAGCAGGGCGATTGTGTCATTATCCAAGCAGACTTATTGATGTTAAACATTTTTTGAAAAATTATGATAAAGTATTACTGTCTTTTTATTATTTTCTTTTGTTCGTTTCTTGTTTCTTCCGCACAAGAACAACAGTACGCTATCCAAGAATATTATAACGGGTTTGCGATTGCCGCTCTAAATGGCAAGTATGGGTTTGTTGATGAAAATAAAAATGTAGTTGTTCCTATAAAATATGATGCTATTGAGAAATTTCAAGAAAATTATGCCGTAGTAGGATTGAATGGAAAATACGGTTATATCAACAGACAAGGGAAAGAAGTTATACCGCTTCAATATAGTGGTGCAGATTCTTTTCGAGAAGGCAGAGCAAGAGTCTGGATGAATTATTCTACCGGTTTTGTTGACAAAAAAGGAAAAGTTATTGTTCCCATACAATATAATAGTGGTCTAAGAACTTATTTTGAAAATGGTTTTGCTGCAATTTTTGACAATAATAGGTGCTGGCTTGTGAATAAAAAAGGTAAAAAAATAACACTCACTAATTATGATTATACTTGGGGTTTTTCAAATAAATTAGCAGGTGTAAAGCAGAATGGCAAGTGGGGTTTTGTAAACACAAAAGGCAAAGAAGTTATTCCAATACAATATGATTGGGTGGAACCTTTTAGAGAAAAACGAGCAATCGTACGTTTGAATAATAAAAGAATGGTTATAGATACAAAGGGGCGAGAAATAGCAACAGCACAATATGATGAGATTAGCAGTTTTTATGAAGGACTTGCATTTGTAAGACGAGGAAAAGAATGTGGTTTTATAGATAAAGAGGGCAAAGAAGTTATTCCATTAGAATTGCAGTATAGCGATTGGCATTATAGACCTATTTTTGATAAAAACACAAATGATACAATTCCTGTTGATTATCAAACAATGAGAAGAGGCATCCGTTTTAGTGAAGGACTTGTGCCTGTTGAACATAACAAAAAATGGGGATTTATCAATAAAGAAGGGAAAGTAATTATTCCGTTTCAATATGAATGGGCAGGTGTATTTCACGAAGGACTCGCAGATGTGATGTTGGATAACAAATGGGGATTTATTGACAAACAAGGTAATGTCGTAATTCCATTTCAATATGATGTAGTCTTCCGTAATTTTAAAAATGGATATGCTGAAGTTTGGGTTGGCGAGGAATATTATTTTTTGATTGATAAGCAGGGAAATATAGTAGCGAAGGGTAAAAGGGATAAGATAATGTAAAATAAAAATGAGGTATATATACAAAAAGTTGATAAAACACAAGAGCATCAATACGGATTTTCAGCCCTTAAATGCAGCCTTTTGTCTTAACTTGATGACATTGGCTGGCACGATACGCAAAAGAAATCATTTTATTTTTCAGGATATAACACCTCCCACCATTCGGGCTGTTCTTTCAGCCATTTCGCGAACCAAGCATGAATGGTTTTGTTCCATTCGATACGTTTTTTGTAATCATATATTGCATGATTTTCTCCCTGTACCTGAATGAATTCAACTTCTTTGCCGAGTATTTTTAGCGCATTATACATTTGAATGCTTTCTCCAATCGGAACATTTGTATCTGCTGTTCCATGTAATAATAAAAGAGGTGTATTTATTTTGTCTGCATGAAACAAAGGACTTTGATTGACATATAGGTCTCGATTATTCCAAGGAAAACTATTCGCGCTGGCGGCTCCACTGTAAGAATATCCCCAATAACCTTCGCCCCAATAACTGGTAATGGAACTAATTCCGGCGTGAGAAACGGCTGCCGTAAATAAATTACTTTGCGATATAATGTATTGAGTCATAAATCCTCCGTATGAAGCACCGATGCAACCAATTTTCGTTTTGTCGACAAAAGAATGTGCTTGACAAAATTTTTCTGTTCCTTCAATAATTTCATCCGCAGTCATTTTTCCCCACGCATTTACGTGACGAGCTGAAAATTCTTGTCCATATCCGGTCGTTCCGGAAGGTTGCAATGTGTAGACTACATAACCTAATGCGGCATAAACTTGCAGCGGATAAGTGCTTTCAAATACGCGCGAAGTGGGAGCTGTTCCTCCATAATAGTAAACAATAAGCGGATATTTTTTGTTGGGGTCGAAATTCGGAGGCAAATAATAACGTCCATCAATCGTTGTATTGTCTGAAGTGGTAAAAGTCCATTCTGTGACAGGAGACAAAATCAAATTGTCGAGTTGTTCTTTGTAAGGGTCAGCCAATAAAGTGGATTTTTGAGATTTTAAATCGTAGGAATACAGTCGATAAGCATTCGCGGCACTTTCTCCTCTAAAAAGAGCAATGGCTTGCGAATCGGAAGCCTTGAAAGACGCAATTATATCTTCCGGCAAATTCAAAAGAGTGTATTGTTTGTTTTTCGGATTGTATTGATAAACACGAATGCAGTCTTGGTCTTCTGCTCGAAAATAAATATTTTTGTCGAAAGCGGACCATTGAACTCCTAGTATATTCGGATGAAAATCTTTTGTAATTGCTTCTGTGTTTTTTGTCTTTCGATTATAAATAAAAGCCTGATTATCATAAAAATTAGAAATTTGTCCTTCAGCTATATTTTCTCCTATTCTGTTAAATGCTTCGGCGCTTCCGGTAATTAAAATTTCTTGCATATCCGGAGAGTAAAATGCGCTTGCAATGAAAGAATCCTGTATTAATGTATCCAATTCCAATGTGGTAAGGTCCAATTCGAATAAAGTTTGAATAGAAAATGGTCGCTCTGTGATTTTTTCTTCCGAAGTGAATACCAATGCTTTTTGACTGTCGTGACTAATGTCGGTTAAGCGAATTTTACTTCTTCCTGACGTAATTTGTTGCAAGCTTTTGTCTTGCAAGGAATAACGAAAAAGAGTTGTTCGGTCTCGGAATGAGCCGGAACGGTCGCTCGGAGAAAGAAGCCTTCTTAAGTCTCCTTTTTCTGCCGGAATTTCTTCTTTTCGAGAAATCATAATAAATTGAGCATTAGGAGAAATGAAATAAGAATCGAATTGAATGCCTTCTGCAATCGTTTTTTCCTCTAATGATGGTATGTTCAAAAGAATCAAATCTTTATTTTTCGCGCCGGTTTTAGAATAAATCAATTGATTGGTATTTTTTATCCATTGAGGATTAGCATCGGTGGGGAAACGATAAATTGTTTTATTCGTTTTTAATTCCTTTAATCCCAAAGCTGAACTAGTTTTTCCGCCGGGAAAAACATCTCTGGTATTAATTAAAAAATATTCTCCATTCGGCGAAAGGCTGCCGGCCGTTATTCTATTTCCTTCTATAATATCGTTGATTGTAACTCTTCTTTTGGCATTTGTCGAAAAAACAATTTGTGCTAATGAATCTTTTTTCGCCGTTTTGACATGAATCTTCATTTTTGATTCGTCAAAATTGCGAACTCTTGCTAAATGTTTGATAATAACTTCATATCTGCGAGGTTCTAATACTAAATCAATAGTAACGGTTTTTGCTTTGGAAAGACTATCTTCTTTTGTTTCTTTCGTTTTTTCTTTTTTATCATTAATATACACTTCAAACATATCAGTTGATGTGATACTTAATTCGGTTTTGCAATACCGGTCTGCATCTATATTGAATGAAAGTAACTGAATTGCTTTGTCTCTTGTCGGAATTTTGCGGTCGTAAGGAGCAAACTCTAAAGTGAAAATGTCTTCGCTGTTTGCATTCAGCATGTTTTTGCTGTTTTGAACTTCTTCAAAAGCAACTTGTGTTTGTAGTAAGTTTTGAAATTCAAACGTTTTTCGGTTAACATCCAGACTGTCAATTAATATCGGGTTGTAAATAGGAATCAAAGGCGATACTTTTAATTGAGAAACCGGTATTTCTTTTTGAGCAAAAGCACAAAAACAAGAAAACAGTAAAATGAAAGTGGAAAATACGCTTTTGTTAAAATTCATAATATAAGTTGATTTGAAATAATTATAATTGAATCCAATATTCCAAGCAATCAGAAAACAGATTCTTGTTTGTTTTTTCCTCTTCAAATATTCCAAAAACAGAAGAACCGGAGCCGCTCATACTTGCGTAAAAAGCTCCCAATTCATATAATTGTTGTTTTATTTCGCCAATTCTTGGATGTTGAGTAAATATCCCCGCTTCAAAATCGTTAATTAATCGGTTTTTCCACGTATTAATAGGAGATTGTATGATTTTTGTAATTGATTCTGTGGGTTGTTGAGGTTTAATACCTGCGTAAGCTTCTTGAGTTGAAACATGAATATCCGGTTTTATCAAACACAGATAGTATCCTTTTAAAGAAAATTCTGTCGGTGTAAAAATATTTCCAATTCCTTCTGCAAAAACAGGTTGGTTTTGAATGAAAAAAGCACAATCCGCTCCAATTTGGCTTGCATATTCTTCCAATTGTTTGGTTGTAAGCTGTAAATTAGCAAAATCATTTACCAGTTTGAGCATAAAAGCCGCGTTGGAAGAGCCGCCGCCTAAACCGGCTCCAAAAGGAATATTTTTGCGAAGATAAATATCTATTTCCGGAATTTCGAATTGCGTTTTTAGCAAATTCAGCGCTTTCATCACTAAATTTTTTTCAGGCTCTCCGGCTATCGGTATTCCCGTTTGAGTAAAAGTCGTTTTTCCGTCTTTTGCGGGAACAATTTCCAAAGCATCACAAAGATTAATAGGATAAAAAACAGTTTCTATATTATGGTAATTATCCGGTCTTTTGGAAATAATATTCAGACCTAAGTTGATTTTTGCGTTAGGGAAACAAATCATAATTTATTTTTAGAATAACAAAACACAAAGTTACATGAAATATTTGAAATATTTACCCCAACAATTCATGAGTTCACACAAACGCATTTAAATCCGCGCCAGCAGAGATTTCGTATTAATATTTTAAATCTTTACCTTTGCACGAATAACATAAAATCCGAAATACAATGTTAGATAATAATGCTTCTGTTCTCTTGATTTATACAGGTGGAACAATCGGAATGATAGAAGATGTAGAAACCGGTGCATTGAAATCTTTTGATTTTAATTATCTGAAAGAATATGTTCCGGAATTGAACCGCTTGAAATTTAATATTGACAGTATTCAATTTGAAAATCCGATTGATTCTTCGGATATGGACCCGGGTAAATGGAAAGATTTGGTTTGTATTATTGAGGAAAATTATCATCGATACGACGGTTTTGTTATTTTACATGGAACGGATACAATGACTTATTCGGCTTCTGCTCTTAGTTTTATGTTGGAGAATTTGGATAAACCCGTAATCCTTACCGGTTCGCAATTGCCGATTGGTAAAATCAGAACAGACGGAAAAGAAAATTTAATCACGGCACTGGAAATCGCTGTGGATAAAGATTCGGATGGAAATGCTTTTGTTCCGGAAGTATGCATTTTTTTCCAAAATATATTAATGAGAGGAAATCGGACAACTAAAATCAATGCGGCGAATTTCAAGGCTTTTAATTCTTTTAATTTCCCGATTTTAGCAGAAGCGGGCACTTATATTCGTTACAAGCACGAATTAATTAATCGACCATTAAAAAAGGCAAGTCCTAAGTTTCATTATCTTTTGGATTCCAATGTGACGATTGTTAAACTTTTTCCGGGAATTTCAGCCGATACATTAAAAGCAATTATAGAAATTCCTCATTTGAAAGGAGTTGTGTTAGAAACTTATGGCTCCGGAAATGCTTCTAGCGAAAACTGGTTTTTGGATATTATAGAGCAAGGAGTTAACAAAGGAATTGTATTTTTGAATGTAACGCAATGCGCTTCCGGTTCCGTAGAAATGGACCGTTATGAAGTTGGAAAAACCTTAAAAGATATTGGTGTTTTTTCCGGTTATGATATAACAACTGAATCCGCAATTACAAAATTGATGTTTCTTTTTGGGCACGGAATGAGTAATGACGAAGTCAAAAAGTATATGAGAAAGTCATTAGTTGGTGAAATTACGCTGGAATAGGAATCGACTGATTTCAGTTTTATTCGTTTTTTTTGAGTTCAAATTTATAAAGATACTCTTCTTCATGAACAACAACCGTTTTTGAAAAAGTCAATTTATCTCCGTCAATTTCGTATTCATATTCGCCTTTAAGTAACCAATCTTCAAGAACTCCAATTTTTTCCATTAGAATATCATAGTCCGTTAATTCGAATAATATTTTATTGTCTTTTATTGTGAAATTTCCGGAACCGGTATTGTAATAATTGTCATTCGAAAGGTCTTTATAAGAGTATTTCCCATTTTTGAATTCAATTGTTGGCGTACTACTCCATGAAAAATCGCGAGTAAGATTTGTTGAAGTATAAGTCCCGATGTAAGTACCTTCTATTTCATTTGCATTTGTTTCGGACAGAACTTCTATTTTCAAAGTTGTATTGGTAACATCAATAATTTTCCAAACTTTATGTTTCATTCCGCCCCAATAGGCAACATTTATTACTATGTTCTCGTCTTGCATGCTCCATTCGCCTGAATAATTGGAATATGTAATTGGCGGCGTACCACACCAACCTGCATTTTTTCGTTCAATCAATGAACCGTTTTTTGAAAACTCAATACCGTCAGAATCCTCGAGTAATGCGCTTGCTCTCTCAAAAGAGATAACTGTTTTTCCTTCAGCATTATTTGAATATTCAGAATATGTCCAACAGCCAATCAGACTTTGTGGGTTTTCATAATCGTTTTTTTCGCACGATGCAAAAAGAATAACGACAAATGCTATCTGTAAGTACGAGTAAATTTTTGTTTTCATTTTATAGTTCATTTTTATTTATTTTGTCGATTTATCAAAAAAGCAATTCTAAATTCAGGCGCCTTTAATAGTAAAGATGTAAAAACAATAAAGAACGTTGCATTGAAAAAAATAAAAATTGCTTTTCCGTTTCAAAAAGGTTCTTTATTGAATTGTCTTGATTTGGCAAGAGATTTACAGACGAAAAGCATCGCTTACATTGTCTATTTGCTGTAAAAAAACTCGGAGTCTGTTATCATTATTTCCAAGAACAATTCGTAAAAATCATCATTGCACAATTAAAGCACAGCAGCCACTTTGCGAACATTTGCAAGGCGTTCGGCAAAAGATTTGTTTTGTTTTGCCATTTGCATATTGTAGTCCGCTTGTATTCTTACCCAAATGCCAGCCTCAATACCCAAAGCGGCTTCAAATAATAAGGCATATTCAGTTGTTACAGCACGCTTGCAGTTTAGTACTTCATTCAGCACGGTATGTGACATACCCATACTTTCGGCAAGTTTTTTTTGTGATATACCACGACATTCAATTTCATCTTTCAACAATTCGCCCGGATGTATCGGCTCGGACGGCTCAAGATTGTTTGCAATCATGCGAGGGTCAATCCCGTTAATCTGTATCATATTTTTTTATTTATAATGGTTTGACAATTCTAATATATTGCATACGGTAATCAATGGTTCAACACCATTGTCTTTTACCGTAAATTCAATGCGATATTGTTTGTTTACTCTAATGGAAGATATACCTGCTTTATCGCCTTTCAATATTTCATAACTTAAGGATTTTACCGGATATAATGCTTCAATGCAATTTGCGCCAAGCAGATACTGAATACAATATTGGTATTTTCGTACTATTTCGGGTTGAAAACGGTGCTTTTTATTCTCTGTCTTGCCCGTTTCAAACAGTTCCTGCAGGTATTTTTCTTCAAACGTTACAATCATATTGATTCCTTTACAATGCAAAGATAATGCTTCTATTTTAATTATTCGCAAAAACGCGAATGATTCACCCAGTCAAAACTTGCTTTTTGATGTACTTACTTATAATATATAACTTTTGACTATATCTCTCTTTTTCGTTTTTCATTTTCCAAATTACACCGTTCCAAGTCATATCCGATATAAGTGTTTTCGTTTTGGTTATAAATTAGAATTGAGCCGTCAACTTTGTATTTGTCGAATATTTTCTTCAATTCTGAAATTTCTCTCGGTTGACCTGCAAAACAATTTAATGTCAGAATGCTAAAAAGTATTACTAATCTTATTTTCATTTTTTTAAAATTTTAATTGCACTTGTTGGGGGCTGGCATTTGGTTTTAATCCATTTACTTTCAATATTGAATCAGAATAGGGGGAATTCGAATAGAAGGAAATTCTGGGAGAACAAATTCTTTAGGATTTTCTCCTTTCAAAATTTTGCCATGATTATAAACGTATTTTTTGTCTTTGGCGTAACCGCCATATTTTCCCAATGTTTCAAATGTTTTTAGGTCGGCATATTTCAAAATTTCGCCATCATAATATACATGTTTTTTATCTTTGGCATACACATCATCGAGAACTTCGAAAGTGAAAGTGTCAGCCTGTTTTATTTTTTTTCTCAAAAAATAGACTGCATTTATGTCTTTGGCGTATTTGTTATTTAATATCTTAAATGAAGGCGCATCAAATTGTTCCACTAATGTTGCTCCCACAAACACGTTATGATTATCTTTTGCGTAATAGTCTCCGAGAGAAATAAAACTTTTAAAATCAGCTTCGTCCAATACTTCTCCATTAAACCATACTTTTTCTTTGTACTTTGCGTAGGAGAAGCCAAGGTATTCAAAGTTTCGAGGAATCAAATCTGCTATTTCGTTCCCTTTATAGTAAACACGTTTTTTGTCTTTTGCATAGAGATTGTCAAAGATTTCAAAGGTTTCCGTATCTGCTTGCTTTATTTCAACCTTGTTATAGTATGTTTTTGTATTATGCTTCTCATATTCTGGCACATACGTTCTTGCTTTGTCCATTTGAGCTGTCATTTTCACTGTAAAGGATATTAATAGTATAAAAATCAAAAAGGATACTTTCTTCATATTTTGAATAATTAATTTATCATTTTTCAATATTTATTCCTTCATTTCTTTATATGTTCATTAAAGTATTTCAATACTTCTGCATCTTCACTCTTATCGTCAGAATATCCAACAAAAGTCCACTGTCTATTAAGTTTTGCATGTCCAACATTTTCCCCATTTTCATAGAATGTTGAACTTTCTAAACGAACCTCTAATCTAAATCTGTCTTTACTTTCAGGGATAACATGAAGTATCATACCTTTACTTATTATTATGTCGTTTTCTGTATCAGTTGTTTTCGTTTCCGTATCATAGGTCAGAAAATAATCTCCATTTCCAATAAAAGTCACATATTCTTTGTTATATTCTGAGAGCGTATCAACTGCAATTAAATGAGTTGTGTAATCTTTGTTCTTGCTGAGTACCAACAATGTATTTTCAGTTTCTTGTTTCATATTTTTATTTTTCTCATTGGTTTTCGATGTTGTTAGGGTACTGCATGATGTCAGCACGCTCATTATCATGATACTTAGCATGGAAAGTTTCAAAAATCCTTTCTGTTTCATATTCGTTATTTTATGTTTTCTTTGTGCTTGTGTTATACATTCATTTTTTCATGTCTTAAGGTACAGATTATGGTTATTTTTGTATTGCAACACTCACAGCTTTAACATCAAGTTTCAAACTTTTTATGGGTATTACTTTGAAAACAGCGTTATTGACTTGATAGATATTGTTTTTGTCAATCAATAATTTGTCACTCAGCACTTGCAAACTTTTCCAATCGACATCGCAAAACAGCGATTCGGACAGGTACCATTTTTGATTGTTTCGTTGCTCGATTTTCATTTCTCTTAGAATGCTTCCGCCAAGCAGGAATGTGCCGTCGGTGTAAAATTCGGTTGCTTTTCCGCAATGCAATATTGGGTGCAGTTTTTCGAGATTCAATTCCGTTTCAACAGGGCAGGATTCGCTGGCATACAGTTGATTCTTATAAATGTAAAATTGCGTTGACAACCTCCTGAATTGGTCAACTTCGATTGATTCGTAATCATTTTTTTCGAGATTATAAATCATTATATCGTCAAACTTCACTGCTTCGAGGTTCATGGAAGAACCCGATATGCCATAAAATCCGTCCGGTGTTTTGACTAAACTGTAACGACTTCCGCCGCCTGCATAGTGTTTTTCGCTCGAATAATACAGCACATTTTTCTTTAAGTTACCTCCAACGGTTATAATATCAAAACATTTCCATTTGTTTAAAGGTGCTGGTGGTATTCCTTTTTGAATAATATCTTTGGGCGATATTGAACCGATTAATAGACTGTTTGTGTTAGACTGCAAAGGAAACAAGTTGTTTTTATCTCCAATAAATTGACTGTATGGTGTGGAAATGGAACTCAATTCCTTTGCGTTTAATCTTAAATCTTTTTGATTAAATACTGCTGTTGCGTAAGGGTATGCGGCATTGCCATATACAAGGCATTCTTCGTGCAAGATTGGTTGAATAAATTTTTTGCTGCGTTCTAATTTTTGTGTCTTTTCTTTGTGAGAGTCAAAAAAGTATAATCCGTTTTTATCGACAAAATAGTTTGCTGCAACATGTTGTATTGTGGCTTCATCGACAGGAATTGTGATTTCGCACAAATCGTATCCTTCCGGATGTATATAATGTAATTTGCCGTTCTTGTGCTTAAAAATCAGTTTTCGAAGATAGTTGAAATCGCTTATGTCGATTTGTGAAATTACTCTATTTTTATTCAAAGAATAAAGTTTCTTATCTGCGGAAGAAAGCACGATTGTATATTCATTGTCATAACCGATTGAATTATAAATGACTTGAAGGGACGAAATGTCGGCTGTTTTTATCGGAAAAAATTCTTTGAAAGCAACGACTCCGCCCATGAAAATAAGACTTGTTGTTTCAAAATCAATTTCTTCTTCCGGAACATATTCAGAACCACTCCAATGAATTTTGTGTCCATTTTCATCATAATCGGTTCCGCCTGTAAGTTGTTTTTTATAAACGGTTCGTTCGGCAGATGAAATCATCCACCCGTCAAAACCAAATATTTCGTTCGTTTGTTCATCATTTTTTGTTAGAGGTTTGTTATTCTGACTAAAAGTGTCTACTTCAATTGTCTGTTCCGTTTCTTCGCTTTTTGCCGAAGGTTTGCCGCAACTATTTAGGCTTGTCATAATACAAATGATTATCAGGATTAAGTTTTTTTGCATATTATTTCTGTTGTCTTAATTGTGTTGCCACCTATTGGATTTTTCGATTTTCCCTCGTTCTCCTTTTTGCCTTTGCTCGGCGTAAGCTCTGGCTGTGTCATGCGGAGGAACACAAAAGTTCGGATGGGCGATAAATTTTCAAATTCCCACAAAACTTTTAGCGAACATACACCCGACTGATGTCAATCCGTTTGTTGGAGGCTGGCATTTTACGTCAATATTCTGTCCTTTCTTTTTTGTATGAGATTTTTGTAATTTTCTTTCATTTCGTATGATAAAAATGAATTGTCTATCAATAAATCCCAATCGGGGATTGTTTTTTGAAATTTTGCAAATATATTTTCAATTACTTTTTGTTCCAAACCTGAATTTAGTGCCGCGGTTTCAAAATCTTTACGATTTAATTTATTTTTTTTACCGTTCAACGTAAGTGCTAGTTCTTCTTTGTCTTCGGGTATAACCAAAGCGGTGGAAAGTAAATCATATGCAGGTGCTAATTGAAAATCAGTGTTCTCATAAAGAGAAAAATTTTTCAAGTGCATATCGGCATTTCCTGTCAAAAAACAGAAAATTACAATTTCCCAAAAATTCACTAAATCAAGTTTTGGTACAGTCGAAAATTTAAATATTGTCTTTGCTATTTGTTCGTGCGAACCGCGATATTTGTGTTCGGTAAGTCGTTCTGTCAATTGACAAAAATCTTCCATAGGTAGTTTTTCTCCGTTTTTTGTGCGGTCAATACGTTTTGTGATATAACAAAGTTCGCCGTCTGCAAAACGGATAAGTGAATGTGGCACGGTTTTTATTTTTGCGACCTCAGCCAATTTCATTGTTAAATCTTCATTTTCTGGAAGTTGACAGTATTTTTCGGCTTGTGGTTTTAAAATATATTTTCCCCATAAACCAACAATGGTAAAACGGCTATTGTTATTTATCCTTTCAATATCGAGCGAAAGTTTAGGCTGAGCACCAGTAACAGTGGTTTGGGAACGGATAATTTGTTCGGCTAATTCTTTGATTTTTGCACGAGTATATGGTAGTATCGGCGGCTTCAAAGTTCCAAAATTTTTTTTTGAACAAATTGTGTGAAAATCAATTTCATCACTATTCAATTCTTTATAACAAAAAAGACATTTCATATTTCTTCTTTTATTAAAGGAACAATACTTACTGCGCCGATACAGTCTCTGCAACAAGCAAGCAGAAGCGACATTCGGTCACGCAAATTGATTTTCCAACTCTGCTCGGCAATATCCAAAAGCCACCCCTCAGGAATCAGTCCGTCAAAAAACGGAAACAAAACCTGTGAGTTGTACGGGTTTTCGCTCAAAGGTAGCGTTAAACTAACGGCTTTAGTATCTTTTTTTTGTAGATAATCAACATTGTACACAAAAGTATAGCCATTTTCATCTTCAGTTAAAACTCCTGCAAAATTTTCCTGAAAAAAAACTTTTGCCTGTTTCATAGTTCATTGTTTTTATTGATTATTGTAGCCGAAAGTTCAGCCCCAAAAAGTGCAAGTACCTGATTTACTTTATCCATTCTTAAAGTGTTTTTACCTTGTTCAAGTTCACGAACAAAACGCAAGCCTACACCTGATTTCTCAGATAATTCTTGCTGTGTCAATCCAAATTGTTTGCGTTTTTCTTTTACAAACATTGATAAATTACAATTCATAGCGTTTAAAATATACCTTTTCGGGTGTAAATATAATGAAATGTTTTGACAGTATACCAAATCGGGTATAAAATCGCTATAAATATGTGTTTTATACCCGAAAGGGTGTTTTTTTTAATCTTCAATTTCGCTTTTCATTGTCCCAGTGTACTGTCATATATTAAAACTATTAGCTCCTGCTTCATGAAAAAAGGTGTCGAATTCGACACCTTTAAATGTTGGGTTGTGCAACATTTCCCAAGCACCAAGAAATTCGAGCGTATTGTGGTTACGCATCCAATTTCGGATATGGTTTTCGCCCTCTTGTCCTTTTACCATGTCAGTGAGACAAATGTAATCAACATTATTTTCTGTTGAAATGGAAATGTCAATATTTCGTACTGTAATAATACTGATTTTCTTCATTTTATTTCCTTTTTTTAATGTTAAATTACAACTTTTTTCGTGATTTTTCCGGTTTGTTTCTCTCTTTCTTAATTTCGGTGTTTTGTAGATTCTATTGGATTTCTGTCTTTTTTACCGCAGTGTCCGTAGCTTGCCGCTAACCATGAAATACGCGCAATCCAGCTTCCATTTGCCAACTATGAAGCCCGAAACTGTGCTGAGTAGAACTTTATTTTCTCTCCCAAACATTCACGATTTTTCCGATAAACATCTCGTGAAAATCATCATTCCCTTCGTACATTTTTCGTCCTTCTTCTATCAGAATATTTGCGGGAATAATTTCGTTGAAATATACTTTCTCGCACTCAATAACCAAACGAGCTTCATCATAATAAACACTTCCAAGCTCAGTCGTTTTCGGAGTCAGGCCCGTTGCTTCCACTTTGTTTATGTCGCGTCCGGAATTTGAACCGATAAACAACACTTTATCGCGATGCTCCTCATCAAAAGCACAAAGAGTAAAATATCGATTTTCTTTCAAATAAGGATAAGTGTGGCGAGTATTTCTAATGTAAATCGTTGCAGAAGGATGTCCCCAAATTATTCCCAATGCTCCCCAACTGATGGTCATTTGATTGAAATCATTTTCGTTTCCGGCAGTAACCACAAACCAATTATCTGCAAAAAGCGAAACGGCATTGTCTGTTAAATCTTTGATGTCAATAGATTGCAATTCTTTGGTTTCTGACTGTTCTTGTTGGTTATTGCAAGAGCATAATAATACGAAAAATGGGATGAATAATAAGCGATTCAGTTTCATAATAATTGTTTTTTGAAATTATAACTTTTTGTAAATCGCAAAGATAATTATTTATTTCTGAAGCTGTTTGTTAAAGAATGTTTAATTCATTCGGCTTCCTTCCGGATATTTTTGCTTGCAAAATCCATTCTTTTTCTTATCTTTGCGCTAATTTTAGAAAAAAATTCCACCTGCTTAATATTTATGGCTCAAACAATCAAGATTAAGAAAGGGCTGGATATAAATCTTAAAGGTAAGCCACAGGAAGTAACAAAAGAGGCAATTTGCTCGCAGTATTATACTGTATTTCCTGATGATTACGATGGATTTGTTCCCAAAATAGCCGTTAAACAAGGAGACCTTGTGTTGGCCGGCGCGCCCGTAATGTATGATAAGAACCGCTCGGATATTAAAGTCGTTTCTCCTGTTAGCGGAGAAGTTACAGCGATTAACCGAGGAGAGAAAAGAAAACTGCTTAGTATTGTCATTAAATCAGAAGACAAAATTCAACATCTGGATTTTGGCGCGAAAGATGTAAATACTTTATCTCCGGAAACAATTAAATTGTCGTTAGCCAATGCCGGACTTTTAGCATTGATTAAACAACGCCCTTACGATATTATCGTAAATCCCCAAGATACTCCTCGAGATATTTTCGTTTCCGGTTTTTACTCTGCTCCTTTAGCTCCTAATTTGGAATATTTAATTCAAGGACAGGAAGATGAATTTCAAACAGGATTGGATGCTTTGGCTCGTTTGACGGACGGAGATGTTTATTTAGGCATTTCCAACAGCAAATCCAATACTTTGCGAAATGCTAAAAACGTAAAAATAGTTGAATTTGAAGGTCCACATCCGGCGGGAAATGTCGGAGTACAAATCAATCACATCAAACCGGTTAATAAAGGCGAAATTGTTTGGACAGTAAATCCTCAAGACGTGCTTATTATCGGGCGATTCTTTAGCAAAGGAATTGTAGACTTAACTCGCTTGGTTGCACTTTCCGGTTCTGAAGTCAATGATTCGTATCGTGCATATTATCCGATGATTGCCGGTGCCTGTATTGAAAACTTGGTTAAAAATCGCGTTACAGAACATACTCAATTGCGTTACATAAGCGGAAATGTATTGTCGGGCACACAAATTGCTTCCGATGGCGCGCTTCATGTTCACGACAATCAAATAACGGTTATTCCCGAAGGAAATGAAACCAATGAATTTTTGGGTTGGATAATGCCCGGATTGAATAAGTTTTCTGTAAGCAAAACTTATCCGGCCTTTCTACTAAAAGCTTTTGGGAAAAAAGAATACGAAATAGATGCTCGGATTCAAGGAGGGCGTCGTGCAATGATTATGTCAAATGAATGGGACAATGTTTTTCCTATGGATATTATGCCGGAATTTCTTATTCGTGCAATTATTGCTTTTGATATAGATAAAATGGAGAACTTAGGTATCTATGAAATTGCACCGGAAGATTTTGCCTTGTGTGAGTTTGTTGATACTTCCAAAATGGAATTACAATTGATTGTTAGAAAAGGCTTGGATTTGCTTTACAAAGAAATGAGTTAATATATGGAGTTTCTGAGAAAATATTTAGATAAAATTAAACCAAACTTTGAAGAGGGCGGTAAATTACATTCTTTTCAATCTGTTTTTGACGGAGTTGAAACGTTTTTATTCGTTCCCAATAAAACATCGAAAAAAGGAGTACATATTCATGATGCGATTGATTCAAAACGCACCATGTCTATTGTTGTAATAGCCTTGCTTCCTTGTTTACTGTTTGGAATGTTCAATACAGGTTACCAACATTACCTGGCGATAGGTGAAAATCCGGGTTTCTGGATGACTTTTATTTATGGCTTTTTGGCAGTATTGCCGATTGTCGTTGTTTCTTATGGAGTTGGTTTAGGAATCGAGTTCATTGTTGCACAATGGAAAAAACATGAAATCCAAGAAGGCTTTCTTGTTTCGGGAATGTTAATTCCCTTGATTGTTCCGATAGATACTCCTTTATGGATGATTGCCTTAGCGACTGCTTTTGCTGTTATTTTTGCAAAAGAAGTGTTTGGCGGAACGGGCTACAATATTTGGAATGTTGCTTTGATTGCTCGAGCCTTTTTATTTTTTGCTTATCCTTCCAAAATGTCCGGAGAATCTGTTTTCGTAAGAACAGAAAGCACTTTTGGATTAGGAGGAGGAGAAGTTGTAGATAGCTTTTCCGGCGCGACTCCTTTGGGACAAATTGGTTCATCCAGCACATCAGTTCCAGTAACTGATGCAATGGGAAACATCCTTAGTTATTGGGATATGTTTCTAGGATTGATTCCGGGTTCAATAGGAGAAACCTCCAAATTATGTATATTATTAGGCGCAATCATCTTGTTGATTACAGGAATTGCGAATTGGAGAACAATGCTTTCTGTTTTTGCAGGAGGAATTTTGACCACTTGGATGTTTAATGCAATCGGTTCAACCCCAGCGATGCAAGTAAGCGCGTGGGAACAAATTCTGTTGGGCGGTTTTGTTTTTGGTGCGGTATTTATGGCAACTGACCCGGTAACTTCTCCGAGAACTCAAACAGGAAAATATATTTTCGGATTTTTGATAGGATTTTTTGCAATCTGTGTTCGAGTCCTGAATCCCGGCTATCCGGAAGGCATGATGTTAGCTATTTTATTTATGAACTCATTCTCACCATTAATAGACCACTACGTTGTGGAAGCAAATATTAGCCGCCGTTTGAAGCGAGTAACAACAAAGACGAAAGGAGGAAACAATGAATAAAGAAAGTAATTCTTATACCTTGATTTATGCTGGAATAATGGTTGCAGTAGTCGCTTTGGCTCTTGCTGTTACTTCCGAAATATTGCGCCCTCGACAAGCGAAAAATGAGGCAATTGACAAGATGCGTCAAATACTACTTTCGGTAAATGCTCCTTCTACAAATGCAAATGCTGAATCTCTTTTTGCCGAATTAATTGTCGATTCGTATGTGATAAATAGCGAAGGAAATAAAATTGAAGGAGATGCCTTTGATATCGAATTGGTTGACGAATTGCGCAAACCGATTGAAGATAGAAAATATCCTGTTTTTGAAGCCATAATTGACGGAAATAAAAAATACATTCTTTCGCTTCGCGGAGCGGGATTATGGGGCGCAATTTGGGGATTTATATCTTTGGATGAAGATAAAAATACGATTTATGGAGTATCTTTTAGTCACGAAGGAGAAACTCCGGGCTTAGGCTCCGAAATTGACACACCTGAATTTGCTCAAGAGTTTTTCGGCAAAAAAATCTTTAATCCGGAAAACCAATTCACCTCCATTGCGATTGTCAAACCCGGAAAAACGGCTCAAGGTCAAGATTATGTAGACGGAATTTCCGGTGGAACAATTACCTGTCAAGGAGTGGAAACGATGTTATTTTCGAGTTTGAAAGTTTATGAACCTTTTTTAATTAAGAAATAATGGGACTATCTCAAAAAAATAAACTCATATTATTCAACCCAATAGGCAAGGATAATCCAATAACCATTCAAATGTTGGGCGTTTGTTCAGCTTTGGCGGTAACGAGCAAATTGGAGCCCTCTATTGTAATGGGTATTTCGGTAATCGTGGTAATGGCACTTGCAAATGTTGTTATTTCCCTTCTTAGAAATACAATTCCGGACCGTATTCGAATTATCACTCAATTGGTGGTTGTTGCCGCTTTGGTAACGATAGTAAATGAAGTATTGAAAGCTTTTGCTTATGATGTAAGCAAGCAACTTTCGGTATTTATCGGATTGATAATTACCAACTGTATTGTCATGGGACGATTGGAAGCTTTTGCTTTAGGAAATAAACCTTGGCCTTCTTTTCTAGACGGAGTAGGAAATGGTTTGGGCTATGCAGTCATTTTGGTTGTCGTAGGCTTCTTTAGAGAATTATTTGGCTCAGGAACCTTGTTCGGCATTCAAGTTATTCCAGATAAATTGTACGAATGGGGATACGAAAACAATGGTTTGATGATTTTGCCACCAATGGCATTGATAGTTGTAGCTTGCATTATATGGGTGCAACGCGCTCGAAATAAAGAATTACAAGAAAAAAACTAACAGATTATGCAAGAATATTTAAATACGTTTATCAGCTCCATTTTTATGGAGAATATGATATTTGCCTATTTCTTGGGAATGTGTTCCTTTTTAGCTGTTTCAAAAAATGTAAAAACAGCTATGGGTTTAGGAATTGCAGTCGCTTTTGTTTTAATAGTAACACTTCCCATTAATTACTTGTTGGAGAATTACATATTGAAATCCGGAGCATTGAATTGGTTAGGCGAACAATTTGATTCGGTTAATTTGAGCTTTTTGAGCTTTATTATCTTTATTGCAGTTTTGGCTTCAGTCGTTCAATTGTTAGAGATGATTATGGAAAAATACACACCTGCATTATATAACTCGTTAGGTATATTTTTGCCGCTGATTGCTGTAAACTGTGCGATAATGGGAGGTTCCTTATTTATGCAACAAAAAGGATTTTCAAATGTCGGAGTGGCAACCATTTACGGCTTAGGTTCCGGTATTGGTTGGCTGTTAGCGATTGTTGGCATGGCAGCAATTCGCGAAAAATTGCAATATTCGGATATTCCCAAACCCTTGAAAGGTTTAGGAATGGCGTTTATTATTACAGCGTTAATGGGATTCGGTTTTATGAGTTTTTCAGGTATAAAAATTTGATATATGCTATTTTTATTTTCAGGAATAATAACAGTGGTGGCGAGTGTCGCAGTTTTCTTAATACTGACTTTGTTTTTAGTCGGAATATTGTTATATACAAAAAACAAATTACTGCCTTCCCGTGATGTAAAAATTGTAATTAATGAAGAAAAGGAATTTGAAGCGCCGACAGGAGCAACCGTTTTGTCAACACTTCAATCCAATGGAATATTCCTTTCCAGTGCTTGCGGAGGTGGAGGTACTTGTGGTCAATGTCGCTGTCAAGTAATCGAAGGAGGCGGAGAAATTCTTCCTACAGAAGTCGGTTTCTTTTCCCGGAAACAAATAAAAGACCATTGGCGTTTAGGTTGTCAAACCAAAGTAAAAGAAGACTTAAAAATACAAGTTCCCGAAGAAGTTTTCGGTGTAAAAGAATGGGAATGCGAAGTCGTATCTAATTACAACGTTGCATCATTCATTAAAGAATTTGTAGTCAGATTGCCGGAAGGAGAACATTTGAACTTCAAACCGGGTTCTTATATTCAAATACAAGTGCCGAAATACGAAGTCCCCTTTACCGATTTCGATATACAAGCTCGTCCGGAAGAAGGACAAGACCCAGACCGCTTTAAATCGGAATGGGATAAATTCAAAATGTGGAGTTTAGTCGGAAAAAACGAAGAAGAGAATGTTCGCGCTTATTCAATGGCAAACTATCCCGCAGAAGGAGATATCGTAATGTTAAATATTCGTATCGCAACACCTCCTTTTGATAGAGCTACCGGAACTTGGCAAAATGGAATCCGTCCGGGTATTTGTTCTTCTTATATTTTTGGGCTAAAACCGGGAGACAAAGTCTTAGTTTCCGGTCCTTATGGAGATTTCCATATTTTGGATACAAAACGTGAAATGTTGTATATTGGAGGAGGAGCAGGTATGGCTCCATTGCGTTCTCATTTATTGCATCTAATCCATACACTAAAAACTACTGATAGAACAATCTCTTATTGGTACGGAGCACGTTCGAAAAACGAAATTTTCTACGAAGAAGATTTTCGTGCGATTGAGAAAGAATATCCAAATTTCAAATTCAATATTGCGTTGAGTGAACCATTACCGGAGGATAATTGGACCGGTTATGTTGGTTTTATTCATCAGGTAATTTGCGATAACTACTTAGCGAATCACGAGGCTCCGGAAGATATCGAATATTACATGTGTGGTCCCGGTCCAATGGCAAATGCAGTAAAAGGCATGTTGGATGATTTGGGCGTACCACCGGAAATGTTGCTATTCGATGATTTCGGATAAATATTCGATATTCGTAGTAGAGATGCAATGTTTGCGTCTCGCAGCTTACGGGGAATGACCTCTCCCCCCGCCCTCCCCACAAGGGAGCTTGAGTGCATAAATCTTTACAGTGGTAAGATTTTTGATAAATATTTTTAAATAGATTAATTATATAGAAACTTAGCATTGTTTTTCATTCAAGTAAGAAATCCATGCTAGTTTCGCAACAATACGGCTTTATGCTCTTCGGCTCCCTCCCTTGTGGGGAGGGCGGGGGGGGAGAGGTCAATAATTTAAAACTTAAAATAATGGACGAACAGACAAAAGATGATGTCCCCCCGGGTCGAAGGTGGGAGGACAATGAAAATTCAGAAGTGAAAAAGTATGCCTTTGTTACTAAGAGGGCATTGGAAGCTGACCAAATCGGCTATTGTTACCGAGACCAACCAGAAACCAATATTGACAGTGGTTGGCGGTTTCTTTACGGAGATGAAGATGAAGAATACCTGGATAATCCGACTCACAACGAAGCTGTATATCCGGAAGAAATGCTATCTATTAATCCGGCTTTGGATTTGATTCTCGGGGCACCTGTTGGTTCTGAGTTTGAATGGGATTCGGAAATGGAAATGTATAGCGAAATTATTGACTAAAAAACACTATATTTGCACTTTATAAGTTAACTTTTAATAAATTACATAAAACACAAATTCAATGAAAACAATTCAATCTATTCTTGTATTATTTGCACTTATTTTGATGGTTTCTTGCGGTTCTTCCGACAAGGCTGTTGAATCTTCAGGGAAAAACATTGGTCTTCAAATGTATTCTCTTCGTGATGCTATTAACAACGAAGATATCGGTGTTGATTCGATTATCACAGCAATCGGCGCTATGGGTTATAAATATGTTGAAACTGCAGGCTATTGGAACGGAACTATCTACGGAATGACTCCGGAAGAGTTTAAAGCTAAATGTGAAGCTGCCGGTCTTTCTGTTCTTTCTGCTCATGTATCCAGATCTTTAGCTGACAATCCAGCGGATACCAATTGGGAAGATACTTGGACTTGGTGGGATCAATGTATTGCTACTAGCAAAGCTGCAGGGATGAAATATATTGTGATTCCTTCGATGCCAACTCCACAGACAGTGGAAGATCTTCAAGCATATTGCGACTATTACAATGCAATCGGTGCTAAATGTAATGAAGCCGGTATGAAATTCGGTTATCACAATCATGCTTTTGAATTTGAAAAAGTATATGATGACGGAAGTGTAATGTATGATTACATGATGCAAAATACTGATCCTGAAAAAGTATTTTTCCAATTAGATGTTTTTTGGTCTCAAAAAGGAAACAGACCTGCTTCTGAATTATTCACTACTTATCCGGGACGTTTTGAAGTCCTTCATATTAAAGATGAGGCAGAACTTGGCGAAAGCGGTTATATGGATTTTGAAGATGTATTCAAAAATACAGATCAAGCTGGAACGAAATACTTAATCGTAGAAGTAGAAAGATACAATATGAATCCTATTGAATCGGTTAGTCAGAGTTTAGACTACTTGAATGCGGCTGAATTTGTAAAAGCAGATTATTCAAAATAAAATCGTTTATTCATAAAATAAGTAAGGGTATATCACTTTGTGGTATGCCCTTTTTCGTTGGCGCTTGGTGCTTTTTTGCATATTATCTCGCTGGCGCGGATTTGCAATCCGTGCCTTTTATATAAGCAACCAGAGATTAAAATCTCTGGTTATTAAGGCATTGTTTCTCCGAAACAATTCATTGCTTTCGCTGATTTATAATCTGTGTTTTTGCAATTTTTGGCATATTTTTTGACTTTCATTTCGCTATTGAATTAGCAAACAAAAAAATAAATGAACTTTTTCTCAACAAATATTGACATTTCTAATAAATTTAACATTCAAAGTTTGGATGTTAGGTGTATTTTATTAGAGAGAGAGAGAGAGAGACTCACCTTTTAAACAACTTTAAAAAACGCGCGCGTACGTGCGCGAAAGTTAATAATTCATTTTTTAAAATCAAAGAAAAACTATCTTATTTTAAGATGGTTTTTACCTCTCCCCCCGTCCTCCCGACAAGGGAGGGAGTTAAGCTTGTGCGATTTTCCCATTTCGCACTTATTTTGAATTGTCTTCCATCGAATTTTATTTCCTCTAAAGGTAACTTAGAGGTTTTGCACAATATAGAAAATCGCACATTTCGGGCTCCCTCTCCCTGTGGAGAGGGCGGGGGGAGAGGTACTTCTTCTTTCTACCGTAAGCTGCGCTCGTTCCTCGCTTGCATACGGCTATTAAGATTTCGCACCTCGCGGTGCTTTACCCCTATATCCCCTAAAGGGGACTTGATGTATGCGCGATTTTCCGATTTCGTGCGTCAGCCAATTCATAATTAATAACTCATAATTCATAATTAATATGCAACTCTCAATTAAACATTATTTATTTTTCTTCTTCCTTTTTTCGGGAGCTTCGGTTTTTGCCCAGTGGCTTGAACCATTTTCGCCGAATCTACCTTCTGAGAATTATTTCTACGAAGAAAATACCGCGAACGATTTTTATTCACAAGATTTTTTTAGTGGAATGAGTTCCGATTGGTCCAATAATCTGTACACAAATATCTTTTCGTTGACCAATTTTGGCGGCCCTCTTTTGGGAAATGAAGATGGCGGAGGCAATCCGGCAGAAGCAGAGAACGGCTTGCCTAATTCCGGAATTCCCCTTCAAAGCGGCTTTGTCCTTTTGTTGATAAGTGTC